>Ga0255345_1001512_pt1 | contig 33319 bp, 28 predicted proteins | sample wastewater_treat_6_FD_192415 | JGI IMG/M metagenome (GOLD analysis project Ga0255345, IMG submission 192415) | Wastewater microbial communities from Lulu Island WWTP, Vancouver, Canada - plant20 | ecosystem: Engineered > WWTP > Wastewater > Unclassified | place: Canada: Vancouver, British...
TTGCTATTGTCTGTATATATTCGTGTGGACATGGAATTGAAAGAATTTTTATTTCATTTGTTTTTGGATTAAGGGAAAAAACCTTGCCTCCCGGGGCATCAAGATACTCAAATGGTTCAATGAGCCCTGCAGTTGCGCCATACATCATTCCATCATCATCAATAATAAGAGATCTATGAATCTTTACATCAAATCTTTCACCGATATTTTCATAATGAAGGGAGTTAAACTTTTTTGTTTCAGGGTCAAATGTCCACAGTATATCATTGTCAGCAGCGGTTATTCCACAATAAACAAGTCCTGTGTCATGGTTGTATTCAACAGTGGTAAAAGAAATCAGGTTATGATAATAATCTTTATTCCTTTCCATGGTCTCTAAATAACTGCCTGCTATTGTTTCTGTTGACTGGGCACTTGCAAGCCCCATTTCTTTTTGCCAATTAAGAATTGGTTTTGAGATGTTTTTCAATACATATGCTTTTACCGTGCACGATGTCATTTTTTCCTCCTGCTTTGTGTTGAAGTGTTTTTAATTCTTAATGTAAAATTTTTCTCTTCATCTGGCTGGAGATTAATCTGAACCTTATTTCCCCTGAAGTAAAGATACTTCTTCAGTTCCTTGTCACCCTGATTGATAATGGATACAGAGATTTCATCCTTTTTCACCCTGCACGAAACAAGTGCATTGCCCTGAATAGAGATATTTTTGAATGATACTCCATCCTTGATCAGGTCATCCGGTAAACCTGAAAATAGAACAATCTTCTCGAAATCTGAATACGCGAGCATCTCAGCAATTGCCCATAGAAAAGTACCATGTGCAGAAACATACCATTGCCTTGAAATAAGCCCGTGTATCCAGATATATTCTGCAATCCCACCAAAGGAATTTGTTGCCTTTATTGCCCTATCAATATGATAATATGCATCAGGATTTTCCTGTTTTGAAAGAAATACTGCAGCAATTAATTCTGCCCATGGAAAAATAAGACACCTCATTCTTGATGAATGTCCCCATCCAAGGCCAATCTGTTCTTGAGTATCATTTACATACCTATTAAATGTTTTCATATAGTCAGCATTTTTTATTCCATCGAGCATTATTAATGCAAGAATTGAACCAGTGTTTAAACTTCCAAAATCCTTATGAGAAAAAAGTATCCCATCCTTGCAGTTTCTTTCGATAGCAGAGGTAAGCCCTTTATGGATTTTTTTATATGTCTCTAATTCTATTTTCTCACCGAGAATATCCGCTGCATTTATTATACTTTCGATACCCTTGATAATTACACAGGATGTCCATGTGTCAGATGTTCTGTTATAGGGTGATTCATCGAGGGATTCACATGGTTTTACCTGCATTACCCCATTGTTTTCTTCAATATATCCAGATATCAAAAAATCAATGGTTTCTTTAATTACAGGAAAAACCCTTTTCAAATATTCTATGTCACCAGTATACTGGAAATATTTCCAACAACAAAGCGATATATCTCCATTGAAATGTACCTGGTTTGCGCTGAGGGCTCTTTGATCATAGCCATAAAAATCAGTTGCCCAGCCATAATAAGCACCCTGGAAACCAAGTGATTTTGCATTTTCTCTTGCTTTTTCAAGTCCGAGCAACCAGAATTCAGCAATCTTTTTTGCTTCAGTAAATTTATTGTTTCTTAGAAACCCCATCTCATCAAAAAAGGCATCCCAGTAAACAAGACATCCGTGATTATTGGGAAAAACAGAAGAAGGAATTATTGCCCCTGTTGGAAATTGAACTGCCTTCAGGAGATACATACTTGTTTTATAAAGATAATCAATGTCATGTGAGATATTCACCTCTGATTTATTCATATAATTCTGCCAGAAAGTAGTATGATTTTTGAATATTTCTTTGTATGTCTTTTTTCTAAATTCTTCAACTGTCTGGAAAACCTTTTCCCTGTAATCCTGAGAATCCATATCATCCATTACACAGGTAACACAGTACACTGTTGAACCATTTTTCAGGCCTTTTACCCTTATAAACATGTTACTCGCGAGATAAGGAAAATTTCTGGCTTGATTTGAAGTTTCTGTTTCCCCTTTATCTGTGGTAATAACATCCATTACACCGATTCCACTGAATTTGCAGGTGCCTGTTTGTTGATATTCCGCAATAATTCTTTTTCCATTTGTTGAATATCTTACAGGGTTTGAAAGACGGTCAACATACTTTCTCGTATATGTAATGCGATTGTCATCAAGGGCAAAACATATTTCTCCATCTTCAGGAAATTCTTGAAATTTGAATTCGAGAACAAAAAGATGATTCTGTGTAAGGAATGATTTTACTATAAATCTAAATGGCTCAGCAGTAATTGATGATGACAAAACAGCAGTTGAAGGGTCAAAGTCCTGTGTTGATGTGGCTATCTCCACTGGCCCTGCCCCAGAAACAAGACAATATTTCACTCTTAAAAGAGGAACAGGGTCTCCGTATGGAGAATTTTTTCTGTCAAGTTTATACCAATAGCCAAAAATGCCGTTAATCTGATCTTTGAAACTCATTGAACCAGACCAGTCAACATAAAGTAGATCAACCCCATTCCCGAGCACACAATGTCCGTATTCCCTTTCAGGAAAATTTCCAGGAACCTTTATACCAGCCATAATCTCTCCGCACCAAACAAAGAAAAGAACCTTCAATAAATTTTTAGAAAACAAAGTCCATATCTGCAATTTTTTCAATGATTACTCTTTGTTCAATATATTTCTGCACAGGGATATGTAAAGGATGAACCATATATGACCTGAATCCTTCAGTATCATTAAAAACTGCGTGAAACATGATATCATAACTGTGTGGACCTTGAATTTCATTAATAAATACCTCTGATTTTCTTATAAGAGGAATTGAGTCCTGTAAGGATTTGAGTTTTCTGACGATTTCGGGTAGATCCTTTTTATATTCATCCTTTAACTTAAACATAACATAGTGTTCGTGCATAATTCCTCCCTGGTTATGAAGGTATTATTCTATCTAATTTGTTATAAATTTACCATGAACCAATTTTATATGCAACAAAAAATTATTAACATCAGTGATTCGAGAAAATACTTACTGTATATTCTTTTCGTGTTATAATTTGTTTATGCATAACATAGTTCGTTTTGGTGTATCACTGGAAAAAGAGATCCTCGAAAGGTTTGACCGCCTTATCAAACAACGAAAATATTCTACTCGTTCAAAGGCAATTGAAGACCTTATAAGAAAAGAGTTTGTTGAAGACAGGTGGTTAACCGGAAAGGAAATTGCAGGTGCAATTGTTTTTATCTATAACCACCATAAGAGGAATATCGCCAATAAGATTATTGATATCCAGCATGATTTTGGGGGTATTGTAATCTCCACTCAGCATGTTCATCTTTCCAATGATGAATGTCTTGAGATTATTGTTGTTAAGGGAAACCCTTCGAAGGTTAAATCTCTCGCTGATAGCATCCGGTCTATCAAAGGAGTTGAACACTGCACAGTTGCATTTACTTAAAAAAGTTGTCCCCGTTATCCTGTTATTCGTATCTCAATGCCTGTATTGGATCAAGATCTGCGGCTTTTCTTGCAGGATAAATCCCAAATGTAATACCAACTGCTACAGAGATTGTAAAAGAAAGAAGCACTGACCATGGAGTTATAAGGGTCATCATTCCTGCAAATTTTGTTACTATTCTCGGAATAAGAATCCCGAGAAGAACCCCTATTATTCCACCAGATGCAGAAAGAATAACTGATTCTGTTAAGAACTGGTTTATAATGTCTCTTTTTTTTGCACCGACTGCCCTTCTTATGCCTATTTCTCTTGTTCTTTCTGTAACAATTGCAAGCATAATATTCATTATTCCTATACCACCAACAATCAAACTAATAGCAGCAATTGAACCAAGGACAATATTAAATATACGCTTTGTTTTTTCTGCCTGCCTCAAAAGTTCAAGTGGTACAATAATCTGGTAATCCTGTTTTTTATGGGTTTGACTTAATACATCGCTTATAAGCGAGGCAGTTGTCAGAATTTTATCTGTTTCTGCAACCTGCAGGATAAATCTATGATATTGAACCCAGTTTCTTTCCCATGAACTCACCCCACCTGGTCCTCTTTTAACCTCATATTCTCCAAAAAAAAGCCTTGTGGTTGTTAGTGGAATATATACTGCAATATTAGCATCTTCTGCCATAAAACTTTCAGAGGCACCTGCAAAAACCTTTTCACCAGCGATTCCTATAACCTTGAAATAACTGCTTTTTATCTTGATTGTTTTACCAATTGGGTCCTCAACAGGAAAAAGAGATGTTCGTACAGTAGAACCAATTATTGCAACTGGCTCGCTTTTTTGAAGTTCTACCTCATCAAAATATCGGCCTGTTTTTATTGATAAATTCATAACATCCTTGTACTCTGGGAGTGTGCCAATAATTCTTGCCGAAATAGTTTTTCCATAACACCAGACATCTTCTTCCATTTCCCATGCAGGAATAATTTTAACAACAGATGGAATTGTCTCGAGTTTTCTAAAATCCCTGTCTGTAAGTCCATACACACCAAGAGTACTTGCCTGCTGGGTTTTGGCATCAGATGGTAGTTTTACACTCCTTATAATGATATTATTGCTGCCGAGGGACTCTATCATTTTTCTTGCTTCATAACTTGCACCTTCACCTATTGCAAGCATTGCGATCACAGATGCAACACCAAAAACAATTCCGAGAACAGTTAAAAATGAGCGAAGTTTATGAAGCCAGATATTTTTCCAGCCATGCCTGACAATTCTTATAAGATGGATAAGGTTAATTTTCATTTGCAATCCTTCCATCGAGCATTTTCAAAACTCTTCCTGCATACTTTGCGATATTAGCATCATGGGTAACCACAATCAATGTTGTCCCTTTTTCATTCAGACCACAGAGCAAATTCATTATTTCTTTTCCTGACACACTATCAAGGTTTCCTGTTGGCTCATCAGCAAGAATTAAAACAGGATCATTCATAAGGGCACGTGCAATTGCAACCCTCTGTTGTTGTCCACCAGAAAGTTCAGATGGCCTATGCTTTATTCTATCTTCAAGACCAACCATATGGGCAAGTTTAATTGCTTTTTCTCTTGTTTTTGCCTCATCAACCTGTTGATAAAACAAAGGCATCTCAATATTTTCAAGAACAGTTAACTGAGGAATAAGGTTATATGATTGAAAGATAAATCCTATTTTTTTACTTCTTATTTCTGAAAGCGCGTCATCATCAAAACTCGATATATCTTTGCCTTCAAAAAAATACTTACCCGAAGATATCTTATCGAGGCATCCTATAATATTGAGCATTGTTGTTTTGCCGCTCCCAGAAGGGCCCATAATCGCAACATGTTCTCCTTTTTTTATTTCACAACTTACTCCTCTTAATACAGGAATATCAATATCTTTGCCGAGATGATATATCTTTACTATTTCTTCAAATCTAATAATCTGGTTATTGTTTTGATTCATCTGGTATTGTTCTCTGTCTTCGTGAACCTGCAGGCCTTTCCTGCCGTTCAGTTGTATTTGATTTTTCAATATTTCCTGGTGATTTTTCTGTGCTCTGGATTTTCTGTTCTGGTTGCTGAGGTTGAACCTGTTGCTGTTGGGATGATGGCTGAGAATTCTGAGGAGTGGCTTGGGGTGTTGTTTCTTGTTCTTTTTTTTCTTGTGTTTTTGTCTCTGCCTGCTTTCCTGTCTCACCAACCTTACCAATTGCAGAAATAACAATGATATCGCCTTCTTTAAGTCCTTTTTTAACCTCTACTTCTCTTTCATTGCTTTCACCAATTTCTATTTGTTTTGCTTCAATCTTCTTGCCATTTAACACATTTACATATGCCTTACCATCCTTAAAGTTAACTGCAACAAGAGGAATAACAAGAACATTTTTAAGTACATTCATCGTGATTTCTACCTGTGCAGACATACCTGGTCTAAGATAATCATAACTTCTATCAAAGGAAATCTGTGCAATGTAAACATTTAAATCAGGATTAAGCCACTTCATATTTGGGTCAGGCATTAATGCAACACTTTCTACCTTACCTGTGAATATTTGTCCTGGAAATGCATCAACCTTTATTGTCGCAGGAAGACCCTGCTTTACTTTTTCAATATTTGATTCATGGATTTTTACCTCTACTCCCATTGTTGAGAAATCAGGCAGATTTAGTAATTCCTGATACATCCTAACAGTTGTTCCTGCCTGAATAGGAGTTTCAGACAAAAACCTTCCTGTTGTTCCATAAACAACAAAACCCGGTTGTGTTGCTCTTATTGTGCAGTTTTCAAGGTTCCTCATTGTTGTTTCAAGTCGATTTTTTGTCAGAAGATATGTTGCATTCCTGCTTTTTACATTTGCCTCTGCCTGGATTAATCTGGATTGACATTTTGATTTTACTCTGTCATATTCAGCAACTGCCTCGCGATAATTTGAAAACAGTTCCTCAATCTGACGTGGAAAATCATAATCAATGAACAACTGATAGTCGAGTTTTACCTGTTCGAGAGCAACGCTTTTCTGCTGAAGCGCAAGTTTATCTGCTTCAAGTTCACTTTTTGTAACATATCCTTTTTCTGCAAGTTTACTACTCCACTCCACTGTATCCTGCGCCCTCGCAAGTTCTTCTTTTGCAAGGTCTATTTTATTTTCGAGTTGTCGTTTCTTGTTTAATGCCTCGCCACCGAGTTTGGGATCTTTTAACAATTCAGAGTAAACCAGTTTTTCCTTTTTGTTAAGTATCTGTGAAGCAATAACAGAACCAAAGTATTTTTCAATATCCATCATAGCAAATGTTACCTTTAACTGTGCCTGATTCAAATCACTTTCATTCTGTTTTTTTTGTATCACAAGATTTTCTTCTGCTTCCTTATAGGATGAGTATGTTGTTTCAAGATTTATCTTTTGCTGATCAAGATCATTTTCAATATCCTTTGAATCAAGAAGTATCAAAACCTTCCCGTTTCTAACATCCTCTTCAGTAATATGTGTACCTTCTGGAACAATATAAAGGATTGTCCTCTGACCAGGAACCATATTAATAATCTTCTGGGATTTTAATGCCTTAAGATTCCCTCCTTCAATAACAGAAATAACAAGGTCTTTCTTTTTTACCTGCGTGGTAATAAATTCTTTTAGTTTTTTCTTTTCCTGCTGAATTGAATGAAATACCAGACCCACCACAAGCAGGATTAAAATACTGAGGAATATCTTATTCTTAAGAATTTTTGGTATCTTCACCGATAATTTTTTCATAAAGGTCTCCTTTCCATACACCAGTGTCATCAAGTTGAAGTTGTTCTGTATCTCTTAAAAGTTCAAGATACGAAATCAAGTAATTAACAATTGCTGAAGATAGAGAATTTTTCGCATCCAGAAATGATTCTTGCGCCTCGAGAAGATCTCTTGTTGTTGCTCTTCCTGCCTGAAGCATTAAATCAGTGCTTTCAACCCTTTTTGTTGCAAGTTCCAAACTGTTTTTTTGAACAATATAACTCTGATATGCTTCTTCGAGAGATCTAAGTGAATTAAGTATTTCAAGTTTCACATTTTCCCTTTTTAATGTAAATTCCCTTTGTTTTCTGTCAAGATTTATCAATGCCTGTTTATATCTGTTTCTATCAGCAATTTTTCCTGTGGGTAGTTCAAAATCAATGCCTGCAGAGTATGATGGTTGCTTGAATTCTAAATCAACACTTGATTTTTTTTCTGTTGATGAGGAAACCTTGCCCGAGAAATCAATCCTGGTTCGAAGAAGATTTTTCGCGATATCAAGATTTCTTTCTGCATCTCCAACATTATCAAATGATGTTAATAAATCAAGGCGATGTTCAAGGGCATAAGACATTACTTCTTCAGTATCTGTTTCTAATGGGCTTATGCCTTCCTTCAGGAAATGTTCGAGAGATTTCTCATCAAGGGCAATATTAACATCAGGAGATAGTCCGAGAAAGATTTTAAATTCATCCTCTATTTTTTTATAACTATTTCCTGCTTGTATCCATTGTTGATATGCACGATACTCATTTTGTTTTGCCTGGTCTGCCTGTAATGGAGGAAGACGTCCTGCAGCAGAAAGCATTTCAATTCTTTCTCTCGTGTCTTTTAAAAACAGGTAGTTTTTCAGGTAGTTATCAAGGTTATTTCTGGCAAGAATAATTGAAAAGTATCTGCTGGCAACATCAACTGAAAAACTTCTCTGATACCTTAAAAAAGACCGTATCTGATAAACTACATTTCTTTCTGCCTGCACAAGATTTTCTCGTGCTACAAGCCGGCCTGCACCCTGGAAAAGGGGTTGAAAAATATTCAATTCCATTGCAGTTTGATAGGCATTTTGTTTTGACCCTGTGAGGTACTTAACAAGATATTGACCAACATCGAATGTAATCTCTGCCCCTGTGGCAAGCCACTTAACCAGAGATAGATTTAGATTTCCGTTTATTGTATCTTTATCTCCATCAGAATTCCAGTTAGTAGAACCGGTTATATCCCTCTGAACACCATAAAGATATCTTTGATATGTAAGGGTTAATGCAGAAAGATAAACATCCTCTTTTGCACGCTTATAATCACGGTTGTTTTTAGCAGCAAGAATAAGTGCATCTTTAAGAGAAAGGAGCATTGTTTCTTTTTTTGTTTCTTCTTTTAATTCAGGTAGTTTCTTAAGTGCTTTTTCTGCTGACTTATTTTTTTCAGAAACAATGGTTGATACCTCTTTGTCTGCTGAATTGTTATAATGAGAAACACTACAACCGCAGAGTAATAAAATGCTGGTTAATATTATGAGATAGATTTTTTTCAACATAATATTTTTAGACAAATTTCATTAGAAAAGGTTTATAGTTTTGATTCCCTTATAGTGTCCACCATAGCTTTTATATTATCGAGTGGAATACTGTTATGCAGTTCTGTGCTTGAACCAGGAAAATACCACGGACCAGCATCATAAATTGCCTGTTTTGTTGCTTCTCTTACATCATCCACTGTGCCGTATGGAAGAAGATGACTGCAATCAATACCACCTATCATCACAAGATTCTTGTGCTTTTTTCTGATTTCTCTTAAATTCATTCCTGCAATAACCTCAAGAGGATTAAGTCCATCAATTCCTGTTGCGACAAGTTCATCAAGTATAGGCATTACATTACCATCTGTATGAAAAATAACCTTGATGTTGTTTTTATGGTATGCATCAATAATCTGCTCGAGATGGAGATAAAAGTATTTTTTCATTATTAATGGAGAAAACAAAGGACCATTTTTTGATGCAATATCCTCACAATCAAAGATTGCAGAAAACTCCTGGAGTTTTTTTGCCTTGTTTATTACCTTTACCTTAAATTCTGTACCCTCGTTCATATATAAATCAAAGAGTTCAGGAAAATCATTGATAAAATATGAAAAAAGTTCAAGCCCTATACCTGTATATAACTGAAGCCCTGTTTTTATCATGTAATTACCAAAAAGAAACATATTCTTAAATTCCTGTCTTATTTTCGCAACCTCCTCAATACGGTTATCCAGATCATCTGCGTCCTTCTGAATATTTTCAGGATTTGAAAAATAATCAATATCATGCCTGATGTCTTTTTCAACATCTTCAAGGGTTAATACAAATCTTCTATGATACCAGGCAGTCCACCTTTTTTGTTCAATGATTGTACCGTCTTCTGCAATAAGTTTTTCTTCTTTCTGCGGATATATAATAATCCATCTTGTGGCATCAACCATATTATCCAGGGCCTCGTGCACAACCTGTTTTGCATTTTCAATTGTTAATTTTTTACCAGAATAATACTCAATTGCTGCATCGTTTGTAAGAATATCAAACAATGGGTACCTATCAAAATTCTGATGATTCAAAACCGCCTGACTTCTTTCTTTGCTGTTCATAAGATTTATTGGGTTATTGATTCTGTAAAACCTCTATCATTGCCGCTATATTTTCAGTCCTTGCACCGTATGGGATTGAATGAGCAGGAGCAGCAATATAACCACCGTTTTTACCTATTTCATCAAGAAGCCGCCTTACCTGGTCCTTTGTCTCATCAACAGTGCCATAAGGAAGTAATTTCTGTGTGCTTATACCACCGTAAAATGAAAGTTTATTCCCGAATTTCTTTTTTATCTCAAATACATCCATAACCTCTGGCTGAAATGGATTAAAAACATCAAGTCCTGCATCAATCAAAAATGGAAATAACTCATCTACCTTGCCACAGGAATGAATAAAAACATATTTTTTATGTTTTTTCACAAGGGAATACATCTGTCTTATACGTGGCTCGATAAACTCGTGCCAGAAGCGAGGTCCCATTATCAAACCTTTTTGTTGTCCCCAGTCATCACCAATAAGAACACCATCAATTGGATTCTTACAAAATTTCTCGAGAATTTTCAGATTAAATTCAACCAGCATATCAAAAAGTTTATGAACAAATTTTTTATTATCAACCATTGCAACAAGCAGGTTCTCCATGCCAACCATTGTCCATGCTCTTTCAAACAAACTAAAACCAAAATTTGCAATGCAAAAAAGATTATCTGTGTTTTGTTTTATTGAATCAGAAATCTTATTTTCATCAAAAACATATTCAGGGTCAATCAACTTAAACTGGTCTATATTTTCAGGTGAAATCACATAATTACAAACAGTACCAATATCTTTATCAATCTTTCTGTTCCACCTTACACCAAAATGATCTTCCCATATATCAGGTTCCACTTCTTTCCATAATCCATCTTTTTCCCATTCAACCATGTAAAGATAGTTTCCGAGTTTCTTATAAAATTCAGGGTCACCATAATATTCAGCCATTTGCATTTTTACTTTATGTGTAAATCCTATAAAGTATGGAATCTTTGGGGGCTGGCGATGGTTTAATGACTCTATAACAATATCTCTTTTTTTCATATGAATTATTTTACCAGACAAAAAAAATCATTCAAATATATGTTAAAATGATTCTTCTTTTAACTCATTTCATTGTGCATTTTGAGGTTATTTCCTCTTTACCCTGTACCCTTATGTTTTTGTATTTTCTGGTCAATAAATCTTCCTTGGTGTTTATCCTTCAACCAGTCATTTAAGGCATCCTCTGGTTTTTCCGGGAATTTTTTAATACCCCTCGATAAATCAAACTGATATACCCGTTCACCGTGCCATACCCATTTTTTGAATGGGAATATCCTGAAATCTTTTCCTTTCAATGCATCCCTCACACCTGGATGCTGGCATGATTTAAGTGCTATTTCTCGCATTCGCCTTGCTATGTGTTTTTCTTCAATAGCAAGATTATTGAGTTCATCAGGATCATTTTCGAGATCAAAAACTTGTTCCATTCCACCATTTGCCAGAAATATATACTTCCATTTTGTGTCTCTAACCATTATCTTAAACTGGAATGTACCGGGAAGCCCATAATAGCCGATTAAAAATTCCCTCGGTTTTGCTGATTTTTCAATAATTCCGAGTACATCAACACCCTCTCGTATTTCTGTTTCTCCTGCGGCATGGGTTGCAATCCCGAAAAGATCAGTTAAACAAATAAGTTCATGTCTTCTTTTGTTTTTTTGTATCCTATTTGGCCAACTTAAAAGAAAAGGTATCCTGCAGGATGCTTCAAAAAAACTCTCCTTTTGCCAAGCATGATGGTCTCCAAGATGATCCCCGTGATCAGAGAAAAAACAGATCAGGGTATTTCCCGCGTCTTTTCGTGAATTAACTGCTCCGAGGATTTTTCCAATACACCAGTCAATATAAGAGATTTCACCATAATAACGTGCCTTAAGAACCCTCGCATGAGGGTTGTTTATATCCTCAGCCCATATAAGGTCTTTCTCCATAGGTATTAGTTGATCCATATGGTCTATCTCGATTTTACCGCAGATAGGATTTGACATTTTATCTGGATTGTACATCCTGTTAAATGGAATTGGCGGCGCAAAAGGTGGATGAGGACCAATAAATGAGATAAATCCAAAAAAAGGCCTTCCATCATCAATCCCTATTTGTTCTACTGCCTGTTGTGCAGCCCATCCTTCAACAGTGCATTCAGCGGGTTGTGCACTCATCTGTGGCATATAATACATTTCTGTTCGTTCGCCCATCAACATTTCGAGATGATCATATTCAGGATGTTCTCTATGCAGAAAGGATGCATAAGCATCACGTTTTCTTTGTTCTGGTGTTGCATAAAGTTCCTCACTGTGCATCTGGATCTCATATCCAAGATCTTCATCCCAGGGGATACTGTGAAATTTGCCAATTCCAAATGTGCGATAACCAAGTTGTTTCATCCTTTTTGCGATATATACGCCACACCTCTGTTCCATGGTTTTCGCCTGTCCTTTTGCAGGTATACTTCTGGCATTAAAGAAACTTCTGGTGGTTGGTGGTTCGCAACCTGTTCGTATTGTATACCTTGATGGAATACAAACAGGACATGTTGAGTATGCATTTGTAAATGACAGCCCACGGTGGACGAGAAAATCAAGATTTGGAGTATAGATTATCTTATTGCCGAGTGCCCTGATTGTATCAAATCTTTGTTGATCAGTCATCATAAACAGAATATTTGGTTTTTTTTCCATTTTTCCCCTCAATGTGATGATTTTTAATTCTATCAAAATAAGACAAACAGTCAAATTTTACTTCGGTCCTTCCGAAATTGACTTGAACCTGTTAGTATGCTATAAAAATTGATGTAAAATTATGAATTTATAGATTTTATACATCCACGTGGATAAGGAGTAAAAATATGATAATAGTTGGGGAAAGAATAAATGCAACAAGAAAGCAGATTCGTGCAGCACTCGAAAAAAAAGATAGGGATTTTTTCCTTAAAGAAGCAAGAATTCAAATTAAATGTGGAAGTGATTTTCTCGACCTCAATGCAGGTACTGGCACAGGCCAGGAAGCAGAAGACCTTGCGTGGTTGATAAATCTGGTGCAATCTGAATATCCAGATATAAAACTTACCCTCGATAGTTCAAATACAGATGTGCTTGCAAAATGTCTTCCTATGGTTAAAAACAGACCTGTGATGTTAAATTCCATTAATGCAGAAAAAAAGAAGTTAGATGCATTTTTGCCACTTTTGAAGGAATTCCCAGATGTGTACATCATAGCACTGACGATGGATGATTCAGGAATACCTTCATCCTGGCAGAAAAGGGTTGAGATTGCTGATATTCTTTACAAAAAACTCACAGAAACAGGAATTAAAGAAGAAAACATTTTTTATGATGGCCTTGTTCAACCTGTTGGAACAGACAGTGAAGCGTTTATCAATTATCTAAGATCCCTGAAATCCATAAAAACAAGCCACCCTGCAACAAAATCAATATGTGGACTTTCTAATGTTTCTTTTGGCCTTCCAAAAAGAAAACTTATCAACAGGTATGCGCTTGCACTTGCAATGTACGAAGGGCTTGAGGCCGTTATAATAGATCCTGTAGAGCCAGGAGTAATAGAAACCATATGCGCTGTGGGTGTTCTTACAGGAAAAGACCAGTTTTGTCTTAATTACATATCAAATTTCAGGGAAGGGAAGATATAAAAGTTCGGGGCGTAGCGTAGTCCGGTTTAGCGCACCAGAATGGGGTTCTGGGGGTCCCCGGTTCAAATCCGGGCGCCCCGACTTTATTTTTAGACAGGATTCTACTATACAACATTTCTATGGTACTGGCTGGTTTTTGTATTAGTTATGCCAGGGAAGTCCAGCGGTAAATCTATCAAAATCTATGATTTTGCCAGGTTATTCTGGACTATTACTTATTGAAAGGTTTGAAAGATAAACCAGATTCTGCATAATAAAAGTGTTACCTATGTACCCTACCTGTACAAATTTTTGACAGAGAAGCGTGAAATGTGTATAATTTCTCGCAAAACAAATTCCTATAGGAACCTCTCTGTATGTTTATTTTCTGGTTCCTTTTATAAGGATAATTAATCGGAGGTAATTATGAAAATTCAGAAAACACCTGTTCCAGATGGTAAGACAAAAATTGAAAAAAAGTTTTATCTGGTTGACGCATCAGGTAAAACACTGGGAAGATTGGCTTCAAGCATAGCAATGATACTACTTGGAAAACATAAGTCCTGCTGGGTCCCTTACCTGGATACAGGAGATTATGTTATAGTTGTTAATGCTGAAAAAGTAAAGGTTACAGGCAGGAAAATGACTGAAAAAATGTATTACAGGCATTCAGGGTATCCAGGTGGGCTTAAAAAAGAAACATTCATCTCTTTGATGCAAAAAAGCCCTGAAACCATTATTGAACACGCTGTAAAAGGAATGCTACCACATAATCGGCTCGGCAGAAAACTAATAAAGAAACTAAAGGTTTATAAAGGTTCCGAGCACGTGCATGAGGCGCAACAGCCAATTCCCCTTGAAATAAAATAGGAGGTAGAGTATGCCGAAGATTTACATAGTTGATGTTACAAACAGAGATGGGGTACAAACTGCGCGACTCGGACTTGCAAAACTCGAAAAAACCCTTATAAACATATACCTTAATCAGATGGGAATTTTTCAAAGTGAGGCAGGTTTTCCTGTTACAAAACACGAAATAAACTATCTTAATGCTAATATACAACTTGTAAAAAAGGGTGTTCTTTCCCCGATAAGAATCTCAGGGTGGTTAAGAGCAATTAAAGAAGATGTTATTGATGCATTTAAGAATGTACCAGAACTTCAGCATGTAAACCTTTCAATTTCAACATCCCAGCAGATGATTGTTGGTAAGTTCCAAGGTAAAAAGAACTTCTCGAATATTATAAAGGATATGACTTCTGCTGTTGAAGAAGCAAAGTCTTATGGTGCTAAGACAATTGGAGTCAATGCAGAGGATGCCTCGAGAACTGATATAAAAAATCTTATTGAGTTCTGTCTCGCTGCAAAACAGTGTGGTGCAGAAAAAGTTAGATATTGCGATACACTTGGTTTTGATACGCCATTTACGATCTATGAACGGGTGTACGAGCTTGCCTCGAATGTAAAAATGCCTTTAGAACTTCACTGTCATAATGATCTCGGGATGGCTGTTGCCTGCTCAATTGCAGGAGCAAAGGCAGCAATTGATGCAGGTGTTGATGTATATATCAATACAACCATTAATGGTATGGGTGAAAGAGCAGGAAATGCAGACCTTATAGCGGTTTTACTCGCCTGTAAGTATGGGTCCGGTATGGCTGGGAAGTATAAACTTGATGAGAAAATTGACCTTTCAATGTCATGGAAGATTTCGCACTATGCTTCATATGCTTTTAAAGTGCCTATACCTATCAATCAGGTTGGGGTTGGAGCAAACGCCTTTGCACATTCATCGGGTATCCATGTTGATGGAGCGCTGAAGGATAGAAGAAATTATGAACTTTATGATTTTGAAGAACTCGGAAGAGGAGATCCAGAGATTATAGAAACCGGGCGTATGATTATACTTGGAGAATACAGCGGTATAAAAGGTTTAAGAAATATCTATGGTAAACTTGAGGTTGAATTTAGGGATGAAGAAGAAGCGAGGAAAATCCTTGAACTTGCAAGATATGCAAATGTCCATACCCAGAAACCGCTTACTGATGATGAACTTTTGTTTGTTGCAAGACATCCTGAAGAAGCAAGACTTTTAATGACGGTTACACCATAGTAAAATGCAATGAAGATTTTTTTAATCTGGAGATATAAATGGGTCAAACAGTAGCAGAAAAAATCCTTTCAGCCCATGCGCAAAAACAGGTTTCAGCCGGAGAAATATGTCTTGCGAAGGTTGATTTTTTAATGGCTCAGGATGGAACAGCACCTCTTGTTATTAAATCATTTGAAGAACTTGAAGCAAAAAAGGTTTTTGACCCTGAAATGGTTTGTTTTGTTTTTGACCATAGTGCGCCAAGTCCTAATATGGGGGTTTCTTCCCTTCATAAGTTAATGAGGAACTTTGTGGATAAATACAATATCAAAAAAATGGAAATCGGCGAGGGGGTTTGCCATATACTGATGCCAGAAAAGGGATTTTTAAAACCAGGTCAACTTGTCCTTGGCGCAGATAGCCATACTCCTACATATGGCGCCTTAAATCTTATGTCATGTGGTGTTGGTTCCACAGATCTCGCAATAGCAATGCTCACTGGAAAACAATGGTTTAAAGTTCCACATACAACAAAAATTGTATTTTCTGGAAAATTAAAAAAGGGTGTTTATGCAAAGGATATGGCGCTATTGATGGTTAAAACATTGACAGCGCAGGGTGCAGTTTATCAAAGCATTGAAATAACCGGGGATGCTATAAGAAAACTATCAATGGATGGAAGATTCACAATTGCGAATCTTGTTACTGAGATTGGTGGAAAAAATTGTATTATGGAATATGATGAAGAAACAGAACGATATATCAGACAAATTTCAAAGAAAAATCAAAAGATAGAACCAGTTTTTCCTGATAAGGATGCCTCTTACCTTAAAGAGGTTGTCCTTAACATTAATGATCTTACCCCCCTTGTTGCAAAACCACATACAGTTGATAATGTTTGCCCTGTTGAAGAGGTTAAAGGAATAAAAATCAATCAGGCATTTATTGGAACATGTACAAATGGAAGAATTGAGGATCTTGCAGTTGCCGCAAAGGTACTTAAAGGTAAAAAGATTCATAGTGATATAAGAACAATAATAACGCCTGGCTCAAGGAAAATATACCTTGAGGCAATGGAAAAGGGCTATATAAAGATTTTTATGGAAAGTGGTTGCTGTGTAACAAATCCTGGCTGTGGACCCTGTGTTGGAACACATCAGGGAATTCCTTCAGATGGTGAGGTTGTTATATCAACAGCAAACAGAAATTTCAAAGGCAGGATGGGAAATCCAGATGCTTTTATATATCTTGCTTCTCCAGCAACTGTTGCTGCTTCGGCTATAAAAGGTGAAATTTCTGATCCAAGAGAATTTTTGTAATATGAACCCTTGTACATTTTCGATATCAAGATTAAGGGAAATGTTTATTAAACATGAGTTATCTCCTGTGGAAATTGTCACAGATACATTAGATTTTATATATAAAAAAAATCCATCCATTAACGCCTTTCTTCATATAAACCAGCAATGCATTGATGAAGCAAAGAAAAGTGAAGAACGTTATCTAAAAGGTAAAGCTGGTAAACTGCTTGATGGCATACCTATTGCCATTAAGGATAATATCTGTACTGTTGATCAACCAACAACCTGTGCCTCAAAAATCCTTCAGGGTTATATGTCTCCGTATGATGCCTCTGTGGTTAGAAAACTCAAACAAGAGGGTGCAATTTTTACTGGAAAAACAAATATGGATGAGTTTGCGTTTGGCTCTTCAACAGAAAATTCTGCTTTTGGACCAACACTCAACCCGCACAACCTGGAAAGGGTTCCAGGCGGTTCGAGCGGAGGTTCAGCAGCGGCTGTTGCCTCATTTATGGTGCCGGGTGCTCTTGGCTCTGATACAGGAGGATCAATCAGACAGCCAGCAAGTTTCTGTGGAGTTATAGGATTAAAACCAACATATGGAAGAGTTTCAAGATACGGACTTGTAGCATTTGGTTCTTCTCTTGATCAGATAGGACCTTTTGCCAGTAATATACGGGATGTCTGTATTATCTTGAATGCAATCTCTGGATATGATGAACAGGATTCAACATCCTGTGATATTGAAGTGCCTGATTATGAGAAATCCCTCGATATCCCATTAAAAAAAAAAGAAATATCAGTAGGCATTCCTGAGGAATATTTCGAGGAAGGACTTTGCTCTGAAATAAAAGAAAAAATAAATAAACTTCTCGATAATCTTTCAAATGATGGTTTTTGTATAAAAAAAATTAACCTACCTCATACCCATTATGGAATTGCAACCTATTATATTCTGGCAACAGCAGAAGCAAGTACGAATCTTGCAAGGTTTGATGGTATTAGATTTGGCTATCGAAGTAATAATTCAAAAACTATTTTTGACCTTTACACAAACACAAGAGGAGAAGGTTTTGGAAAAGAAGTAAAAAGACGTATAATTCTCGGGACATTTGTTCTTTCTTCAGGATATTATGAGGCATATTACCTGAAAGCCCAGAAGGTTCGTACATTGATAATGAAGGATTTTGCGGATGCCTTTCAATCAGTAGATTTTATTATTACGCCAACGACCCCTGAAACAGCATTCAAACTTGGCGAGAAATCAACTGATTTACTTAAAATGTATCTCTCTGATATCTTTACAGTCAATGCAAATCTTGCTGGTATTCCCGGGATAAATTTGCCAATTGGGCTATCTTCTGATAAACTTCCCATCGGGGTGCAGATACTTGCACCTGCATTCAAGGAAGAAAATTTACTTCGTTTCGCATATTATATTGAACAAAATCTTACAAGGGAGTGAAAGTGGAACGGGTATTTACTCTTCGTTCTTTTTTAACTGGTACGCTTCTTTCAATATTTATTGCATTTTACGATCATATTTCTGTTGATATCAATAATGGTTCGTACCTTGCGATTGACCATATGCCAGTCGCAGCAATAACACTCTTCTTTTTTCTCGTATTTTTTGTTAATACCCTTCTGAAAAGAATAAAATGGGAACTTGCTTTTAGACCAGGGGAACTACTTCTTGTTTATTGTATGATGCTTGTTGCCTGTTCTGTTACAGAAATGGGGCTTGGAAGCCAGATTCTTCCTCTTATTTCTGCGCCTACCTATTACGCAAATCCGAGAAATGAATGGCTTACTCTTATTCTCCCGCATCTTCGCAAAAGTTTGATTGTAACAGATCCTCAGGCAGTTACATATTTTTATGAAGGTATTCCAAAGGGAATGTCTATTCCATATGGAGCATGGATAAAACCTCTTTCATTATGGATACCTTTTTTGCTTGTTTTTTATTTCTGTACAATATGTATTGTTGTTATGCTCAGAAAACAGTGGATGGACAGAGAAAAACTTGTTTATCCATTAACAGTGCTTCCTACTGAGATGGTTCGTGAGGAGCAAACACCAGGCAAAAAAGCATTTGTTCCAGTGTTTTTTAAGAATCAGCTTATGTGGCTTGGTTTTGCAATAGCGTTTATTGTCGGAACCCTTATAGCCCTTCATTCCTATAATCCCATGATACCATCACCACAACTTCAGCATCAAATCGCTTCATTCAGAGGCACCCAGAATATCATCTTCAGGGTAAGTTTTCCTGTTATTGGTTTTGTATATCTTGCCAATCTCGAGGTAACATTTTCACTCTGGTTTTTTAGCCTTATTTTCCAGGTTATTAAGGGAGTTTTTAATATTACTGGAATCTCAAGCACAGAAAATATTGGTATTTATGGATGTTCAGGTTATGCGATTTTTGCCCATCTCGGAACCGGTGCAATGATTGCAATGGTTGCATATAGTTTATATATTGCGAGAAGCCATCTTAAGGATGTATGGCGAAGTGCTATTGGTAAGGCGGTCGTTGATGATTCAGGAGAGATGTTATCGTATAAAACAGCATTCTGGGGATTTGTTATTGGCTCAATCTTTGTTGTCGGGTGGCTGATGTATTCTGGTCTTAATCTTACAATAGGGTTGCTTTTCTATGTTTTTGCCCTTGTAATATTTCTTGTTCTCACAAGGATTGTTTGCGAGGCAGGAATCCCAACAATGGTTGCAACAATAATATCATCATCCATTATTATATCTATGTGGGGAAGTAAAAACATATCACCATCTGTACTTGTGGCTCTTGGGTTAACATATGTTTATAGCGCTGACTTAAGAACATTTCCTATGGCTGCAAGCAGTATGTCTCTAAAGATTATGGACAAATTTGGAGGCAGAAAAAGGTATCTTTTCTGGGCAATAATGACAGCGATCTTTGTAAATATTATTGCCACAATGTACTTTATGTTGAAAATCTCATATAAATATGGAGGAATAAATCTTAACAGCTGGTTTTATCAAAGTGGGCCCCAGGCACCATTTGACTACATAGCGGACCTTATAAAAAATCCTACAGACTCTAATAAAATTGGCTGGCTCTGCCGGGGTATCGGGCTTGTTGTAATGGCTGGACTTATGTTTATGCGACAGCAATTTTTGTGGTGGCCGCTTCATCCTGTTGGATTTGTAATTGGCCCTGTGTGGTTAATGGATTCACTCTGGTTTTCTGTGTTTATTGCATGGCTTATAAAAAAGATTATACTTAAGTATGGAGGTGCCCGTGTGTATGAAAAAAGCAAGTACTTTTTCCTCGGGATGCCTCTTGGTTTTTACACATGTGCCGGTATATGGGTACTTATTGATTTTATTGCACACAAACACGGAAATATCGTGTTCTGGATTTAAACCATCCTGAAAATGGTGAAAACTCTTACAAACCAGCATCTCGAAAAATTCCTGGCAGAATTGGATAAAATACGTATTCTTGTGGTTGGAGATTTAATACTTGACCATTTTATGTCAGGGACAGTCAGAAGAATCTCTCCAGAGGCCCCTGTTCCAGTTCTTGAGGTAAAACAACAAATCTATCGTTGCGGTGGTGCAGGAAATGTCTGTTTGAACATTAATGGACTTGGGGCAAAATCAACAATTGTTGGTGTAGTTGGAGATGATTCAAATGGGGCTCTTCTCAGGAATATCCTGAGAAAAAACAATGTAAATACATTCATTGTTACACGAAAAAACTTTCCCACAAGCATCAAAACCAGAGTGATTGCTGGTTCACAACAAATGATACGCATTGATAATGAACAGCCCAAAAAATTATCACAAGAAGAATTGATAAAGATGGAAAGGTTTTTTGCTGAAGAAATAGATAATTTCGATGGTATAATAATTTCTGACTATGGCAAGGGAGTTATTATCCCATCTCTTATTTCATATCTTGTTTCTCTATGTCGGAAACACAAAAAAATCATTATGGTTGATCCTAAAATAGACCATTTTTTATATTACAAGAATGTTGATTGTTTAACGCCAAACCTCATAGAGGCAAGTTCTGGTATGAAAATTTCAGAGCCGGATTGTGATACTAAGATTGTTTCCCTCGGGAAAAAGATAATAAAAAAACTTCATTCCCGGGGGTTAATTATTACACGGGGAAAAGATGGAATGACTGTTTTTTCTGATTCTGGTATTTTCCATTTGCCTGCTATCAGTAAAGAGGTTTTTGATGTTACAGGGGCTGGGGACACTGTGATTGCAGTGCTTACGCTTGCACTTGCCTCTGGTTTTGACCTTTTAAGATCTGCAATATTTGCAAATATTGCAGCATCAGTTGTTGTTCAAAAACTCGGCACTGCCACTGTTTCTCCACAAGAATTAAGAGCAATGTTTTCAGGTTATAAGCCAGAAACAATTGAGAAGTTTTAGATATCGTTAAAGGACTGAAGAATGAAAAATAACAATACCAAACAACTAAATTTTGATATTTCACCAATCCTTTATAGCCAGGTTATTCTAAATAAGGGAAAATCAAAGATTTTACTTGATTCATTTAGTCAATCTATCCGAAATTAACCAGGAATTTGAAAGGGTCCAATGATAAATGTTTTAGGGGTTATTCCAGCAAGGTATCATTCTGAAAGGTTTCCAGGAAAAGTTCTTCAAAAAATAGGAAAACTTTCAGTTCTTGAAAGTGTTTACCAGCATGCAAAAAAAGCAAGGACACTTGATAAGATTGTTGTTGCAACAGACAGCGAAATCATAGCAAAAGAGGCAAACAGGTTTGGTGCAGAGGTGATTTTTACATCTTCAATGTGCAGTTGCGGTACAGAAAGGGTGGCAGAAGTAGCAGAAAAAATACCTGCAAGGATATTTGTAAATATTCAGGCAGATGAACCACTTATCCCTGAAGAAGCCATTGATAGACCTGTAGAAGAGATCTTGAAGGACAAAAAAATCCTGTGCGCAACATCTGCAACAAGAATAAGGTTAGAGCAGGATCTTTATAATCCAAATATCACAAAGGTTGTTGTTGATAAAAATGGATTTGCATTATTTTTTTCAGGAAGTTTGCTTCCATTTCCGAGGGTATATTTTGTTAAGGATAAGCCATTTTTTAAGAGGATGGAGTTTTTGAAACATATTGGTGTGTATGCCATCAGAAGGAATTTTCTTCTCAGGTTCAGGAAACTTCCTTCAGGCCCCCTCGAAGGATATGAACAACTTGAACAATTGAGAATTCTTGAAAATGGGTATAAAATCAAGGTGGTTATAGTTTCAAGGGATTCAATATCGATTGACACAATAAGTGATATAAGTAAATTAAAGGAACAGGGACATGGCTAAATTTATATTTGTAACAGGTGGGGTTGTTTCTTCTCTCGGAAAAGGAATTGCTTCTGCGTCAATTGGTGCTTTGATGGAGAGTCATGGATATCGTATATCAATGATAAAACTTGACCCTTATATCAATGTTGACCCTGGAACAATGAGTCCATTTCAACATGGAGAGGTTTATGTTACAACAGATGGAGCTGAAACAGACCTTGATCTCGGTCATTATGAAAGATTTACAAATGCGAAAATTTCGAGGATGAATAATGCAACGAGTGGCCAAATTTATTATTCTGTTATTCAAAAAGAAAGAGAGGGGAAATATTTAGGTAAAACAATCCAGGTTGTTCCTCATATAACAGATGAAATAAAACAGAAAATAACCGCATTAACAAAGAAGGTTGATATTATTGTCTGCGAAATTGGCGGAACAGTTGGGGATATAGAAAGTTTGCCATTCCTTGAGGCAATAAGGCAGATTCATTTTGAACATAATTCAGACACAGTATTTATTCATCTTACACTTGTTCCATTTATTAAGGCAGCAGGCGAACTGAAAACAAAACCAACCCAGCATTCTGTTGCAAGTTTAAGGGAAATAGGTATTCAGCCACAGATACTTCTTTGTCGCACAGAAAAACCATTATCTTCTGAGTTAAAGGAAAAGATTGCACTTTTTTGTAATGTCAGAAAACAAGCAGTTATTGAAGCAATTGATACACCCTCTATATATGAAATACCACTTGTTTTCCATAAACAGAACCTTGATAAGATTATACTTGATTTGATTCAACTTCCTTCTCACCCTCATCCTGCCCTTGAAAAATGGAACAATATTGTAAATATCCTGCATAATGCTGAAGAAAAGGTTTGTATTGGAGTTGTCGGGAAATACATAAAACTTCAGGACTCTTATAAATCAATATACGAGGCACTTGTTCATGGCGGGATAGCAAACCATTGCAGGGTAGAGTTTAATAGAATTGATTCTGAACAAATAGAAAAAGAAGGAGCAGAAAATCTTCTGAAAGATGTTGACGGAGTAATACTGCCGGGTGGTTTTGGAATTCGTGGAATAGAAGGTATGATAGAAACAGTAAAATTTTGCAGAGAAAGCAAACTTCCTTTTTTTGGAATATGCCTTGGCCTGCAGTGCGCAGTTATAGAGTTTGCGAGGAATGTTTGCGGACTTCGTAACGCAACCAGTACAGAATTTGAATCAAACACAACAGAACCGGTTATATGTCTTCTTGATGAACAAAAAAACATAACAAAGATAGGTGGTACAATGCGTCTTGGCGCATATCCATGTGGTATTGAGCCAGGGTCTATTGCATCGAGGGCGTACAAAAAGAAAAAAATCCTTGAAAGACATAGACACAGATGGGAATTTAATATGAAGTACTTTAACCTGATGAAACAACACGGGATGAAATTTACAGGTTTTTCGCCTGATAAAAAACTTGTTGAAATCATTGAGGTTGAAGGACATCCTTTTTTTATTGCAACACAATTCCACCCTGAATTCCAATCAAAACCATTTGCCTGTCATCCACTTTTTGCTGCATTTATCAAGGCAGCGGTTCAAAGAAAATCACAGAAATTCAAAAATAAGTAAACCCTTCAATAAAAGATATTGACGGAATTAATGTTTCTCGTAATAAAAAAGGAGAGATATGAGTACTGCCTATAAACGAATTCCAGTCAGTGTGAATCCAGTAATAAGGCATGACTCTCAAGAGTTTATTGATTTCTGTGATGATTGGTACTTCAAACTTGATCCCGATGATAAGGGCATTAAAGAACAATGGTACTTAAAGGAGGACTTATTTTCATCAAAGATTTATGTTCCTGGATCATGGCAGGGTCAGGGATTTGGCGATGAACAAACTGATGAAGTATGGGATTTTAGAATAAAAGCAAGGGTTTTTCGTGCTACATACCATGGTACTGGATGGTATGGTAAATCATTCAAAATTCCTGAAAATTGGAAGAACAAAAAAATATGGCTGTGTTTTGGTGGCTCTCATCCACATACAGAGATATGGCTCAATGGAAGATTTCTTGGCCAACACAGTGGACCTTTTGTCCCGTTTGCTTTTGATATAACCGAGTTTGTTGAAAAACAGAACTTTATTGCAGTAAGAATATCTGAAAACAATAGATGGCTTGGTCTTGCGCTAAACTGGTGTGGACACTGGTCAGGGCTTTTTAGAAATGTTGAACTTATTGCCACAGAAAGTACATGGATTGAGCATTTATGGATAAACCCTGATGTTGATAAAAAATGCCTGAATTTTACAATGAAAACCAGAGGAGACACTGAGAACCTTCTTATAGAGGTAAAAGTTAAGGATTCTTCAGGAAAACTCTGCGCCTGTGCTGAAAGGCAATCTTCACCTGGCAGGATTATTTTCAGTGTGCCTGTAAAGGATCCTCAACCATGGTTTCCAGAAAATCCTGTACTTTACAGGGTTGATGTTGCACTAAAAAAGGATGAAGATATCTTTGACTGCAGAAGTGAAAGAATAGGTTTTCTTAAACTTTCCACAAAGGATAAGCACTTCCTTATAAATGATCAGCCATACTATATGATGGGAACAGGTGATTTTGCAGTAAACCCTGAAACTGGATGCCCTGATACGAGCAGACAGAGATGGCTTAAAAAACTTTCAGTTCTGCGCAAATATGGATATAACTATGTAAGATGTCAGTCGTATGTTCCAACGCCTGAATACCTGGATGCTGCAGATGAGGTTGGGCTTCTTGTTCAATCAGAAATAGGAATGATGGGTGCTTGGGGCGGGCATTCTCAGTATCATCAATATCAGTGGCCTCAGCCACATACGCCTAAACGAAAACTTTTGAGGATGCAGTGGAATGCAACTGTAATCAGGGATGTTAATCATGTTTCTGCAAACCTTTATTGTATGAGCAATGAGCATTATCAACCTCCCTTATACCCTGAAACAGCATGGAGGTGTTATAATGAGACAAAAACCATAAAACCATCTTGCTTTGTTATATGGACAGACGGTGGTGTTGAAAAAATAAAGGGAACACCCCTTGATTTTTATTGTGCAGAGGCACCTGTTGATAAAAAAGTATCAATGCCTGTTATCCAGCATGAATTCAGATGGTGGACATCATTTCCTGATACAAGAAAAATGGATAGATTTAATGGTGCTGTAAGACCATATGCCCTTGAAATTGCTGAAGAAAACGCTAAAAAAGCAAAACTCGCAAATTTTCTTCCAGAACTTATTGTTAATAGCCAGAAACTTCAATTTATTGAAGCAAAATCAAAGATGGAACAGGTCCGGCGTGATAATCCAACACTTGCGGGTATCTGCCATTTTACTGCAATGGATATTGGTTTTTCACCCCAGGGAATAATTGATGAGTTCTATGAAAAAAAACTTGTCCCTGCTGAACAATGGAAACAAACAATAGGTGAAACAGTTGTAATGATTGATACCAGATTTGATGATAGGATACACACTGCAGGAAGCAGGTTTGAAAAAAACATCTTTGTTTCTGATTTCTCACATCCTCCTTTTAATAAACCAGTTATCAAATGGTCTGTTTCTATAGGTTCAACTACAAAGGAAGGAAGGTCTTCCTATAAACACATCCCATTTTGTACAGTAAAAGCAGGTAAAATATCCCTGACACTGCCCTGTATCTCAAAACCAGAAAAGATGAATGTAAAGATAACCTTAGAAGAAGGCAATAGATATGTTGAAAACAACTGGAATTACTGGTTATTTCCTGAAATTTCTGAAATTCGAGAACCTTTAGTTATTTATTCTAAACCAAAAAGGACATGGCTAAAAACACTTTCACAGCAAATTATAAAGCCACATCTTCTCGAAAAAATTTCCCCGCAGATTATTGTGTCAGAAATTCTTGATCGCAGGTTGGCTGGTTATATTGGAGAAGGAAGGAAACTTTTGCTTGTTGTTCCAGAAGGATTTACAAGACCTTTTTTTCCAAAACTCGGGCTGACAGAAGGACGGTATTTTTTTACCTGTCCTGCAAACTATCCAACGTACGAAGATGGAAATACAGGTACAATAGTAATAAGTCATCCAATGCTCGGAGATTTTCCTCATGATAATTTTTGTGATCTACAGTTTTACAGAATGATTGCTGAATATCCTCCGATTGATTTATATCCATTTGGAACCTTAAAACAAGAACCTGTTATTCGTTCATTCAGTACCTGTTTTAGAATGTATTCACTCGGATATCTTGCGGAATTTTCACATAAAAAAGGTCATATTATCATTACATCTATGAATCTCAATCAGAATCTTCCTGAGGCAGGATATCTACTTTCACAGATTATTCAATATCTCGGGAATACCCATTTACCTCCAGAGAACAGCATTGACGAAGATATAATTGACTGGCTTATTGAAGAATCAATTACAGGCCCTGATGTTTTTGGTTCTCTTAAGGTGTAGGAAACAGTTTTATTTCATCGATGCTCTTTGCAAAATCCAAGATGGGAACCTATTTTATTTGTTGTGGTCCACCGGTATAAAGGTTTTGCTTAAAACCCTGGCCTCCCAGAGCGCAGCCATCTTTCAGTGGTCAATGATTCCACATGTCCATCAACAAAAAGTGTATTCCACATCCTGATTTGATTATGCCTTCCGCAGGAACCATTGCAATAATATCCCTGTTTCCATACCTCAAAATACCACCCTGGGTTAAATTGGTTTTCTGCAAAGGTGGATTCACAAAACAATGCTGTTTCTGATGGTCTTGGAACCTTACCAAGTTTTATTGTATAAATAGGAAGATTTCTGTTGTATCCATAGTCAATCTGTCCGCTATAACCTGACTTAAACCATCTTTCATTGTTATCAATACAAGGACAATTAACCACTCCGGTTGATAATGCATAAAACTTATTTGTTACACCACCGAATGTTGCTGTAAATTTGGTATTATCTCTCCATGTAATACTACCCTGAAGATATCCTTTTTGCAGCATTGTATCAAGAAAACCAGACATAAGCCATGAACCACCTCCATAGGGCGCTTCAGTGTATGTCCAGTTGAAATCAGTTCCAGTACCACCAGCATCATTGGTCTTAAATCCCCTATAGATAGGATACCAGTATTCATTATAATCATCCAGGTAAAGTTGAACAGCAAGACCAATCTGTTTAAGGTTTGCCGCACACAGAGACATCTTTGCCTGTTGCCTTGCTCTCGTTAATACAGGTAATAACATTGAAGCAAGAATTGCTATGATTGCTATAACCACAAGAAGTTCAATAAGAGTAAATCCATTTTTTTTCATTTTTCTCACCTCCTTTTAATCACCCTTTGTAAGTGACCATGGACCCCATCCATATGAGGATGCACTGCAAGAATTAACAAGAACCTCAAAGGGTAAGGTACCTACATGCAGGTCTGCAAAAATTACTGGAACCATACCTGCATGAGAAACACCCACACCCTTTACCCCACCTTTGTTCGTAACAGTGTCTCTATACCAGTAACAGACCGGAAAACCATCTCCATAGCCATGCCAAGTTGGGCCAACATTCATTGCACAGTGGATGTACATCGTACCATCAAAGTCAGGATTCGCGACACTATAGGTGTAATCACTACCAGAAGCAAGATTTGAATTCATCGAATACGAAACTGCCCTCCAATCAGCGTCAATCCCAGCCCTTGTCCAGTTTAATTTTCTCGTATCAGATGGACACCTGAATACTCCCCAGCTCTTCACATAGCCGAGATCATAAAGCGCACCATACCAGGAACCTCTGACACTACCTGCAAGAGGAACAGAAGCAGGCATCCTCGGAATATCATAGTCCTCAGCATACATCTTTATTGCAAGTGATATCTGTTTAAGGTTATTAATGCAGGTTGCCATCTTTGCCCTTTCTCTTGCCTTGCTTAATGCAGGCAAAAGCATTGAAGCAAGAATTGCTATAATTGCTATAACCACAAGAAGTTCAATAAGAGTAAATCCATTTTTTCTCATTTTTCTCACCCCCTTTTCATGGTTTTATTTCCCAATTTAGTATACAACCTTCGCATTCATCTTGTCAAATGTACGGGGTCAACTCTTGATTCTTGACAGATTTGCTGCTAACATCCTTGATTTATTTCCATTACACCCTACTTCCTTTCAAAAAAAAGAAAACATTTTATGTTTTATCTTTGAAACAAATTGAATATAAATCAGCATCATACATTAAAAAATGAAGTCGTACAGGATTTCCTTTTAGTTTGCTCAAATCGCTTCCTGATTTCCATCTTATTGTTTCTTCAATAGAATCTCCATAGGTTTCAATACAATCATCTACTGAAAAACCTGATATGTATCTTTTATTTTCATCCATAATGCCAACCAGAATTTTCCCTGCTGCAGATGTTGAGTAATTTATCACAAGATTTTTTCCACTGAATACTAATGGATGTGTAATGAGATAGCCACCTTTTGCGCTCGCGTTTATTGATACAAAACCATCTGTTCTTATTGTGTATCTTCTCAAACGATTTTTCCCAGTATAGTATCCCTCGCTTGAATAGAGTGAAATTTCGTCTACATCAGGGTTTAATCTGGATTTTGTTGTAATAATTCCCCAGGCAGTCATATTGTTTCTGTTTACCCATCTTTCTGGCTGGATACCTGGCCTGATAAATGCCTCCTGCCATTTTTTCCAGTGTAGTCCATCTCTACTCGACATAAATAATCCATCAGAAACACCATCTACTGGATGTTTTGTTTTATTCCTTTCAGGTATAAATCTCTTGGGAAATCCGAGATAAATGTACGGAGCACGGAAATATGGTTTTATTGCATTTGTATAAAGATGTTCCTGTGAGGAATCTTCATATATAAGAAATTCTGGTTCTGACCAGTTCTCAAAATCATCAGAGGTACATACCATTATATCTCTTATACCGTTAAACCCACCTTCACTCCATCCTCTGTGATATTCAAGATATCTTTTATTCACGCTATCGTAGAAGGCAAGATTCTGAGAATCAAATGCACCTTTTGTAATAATGGGTTTATTTTTGAATAATCTCCAGATTATTCCATCACCTGAGACAAAGGCAAAAAGTCCACCTTCATCAGAACCAAGGGCTTTATATCTTTCATTATCTTTTATATCGGGGTTTGTGTCGAGAAATGGGGTGAAATTGTGTGAACCCGCACCAACCCAAATAATATTATTTCTTTTTGAGCCGTTAAATTCGCATAGATTCATTTCTGGTTTTGTCCAGTGTATACCATCAGAACTTTCAGCATAGCAGGTAAACTGGTTGTATGCTACCTTTGTATCAATATCATAGTTTGAACCTCTATAGTACATACGAAAAACATTTTTGTCCTTAAAAATTGTAATATATGCGCTGGTACTTCCTTCCCAGGGATTATTAAACTCCATCACAACCTCTTCAGGTTGAGGGTTATGAAGTTTTAACCCCATGCCCTTAATTTCTGAAATAAGCCAGTTATCAATAAAAGGTTCCAGTTTCCCGCTGATATCTCTTATATTTTTCATCTTGTCTCCACTTTTTTGTTATTTCCTCATTCTGCCTGAATTTTTTATACGCCTTTTCAATAATTATCTTCCAGAGATATTTTGTTAATCAAAAAGCCAGTATGGCACTGTTAGTGTTTCATCAACAGTATAACCCCATTTTTTAATATAATATTCTGCTGGTAAAAACTCATCTTTAGTTTCATTTAACCTTTGTTTCAAAACTGAATCAAGTTGCATCTGGAGTTGGGAATACTCAGAAATACCACAAAGGTTATTCATCTGATATGGGTCTTGCAGGTTATCGTATAAAAGCCAGGGACCATTCAAATCCCGGACATATGTAAATCTGTCTGTACGAATACCCCTGTATTCTCTTCCTCCATCCTTTCTTGTCCATTGTCCAAAAGGTGCGTAGCAAGAGATAATTGCTGCATCCTCAGGAGGATTCTGATTTCCGGCTATTACCTTAGAAAAATCCTTGCCTTCAACAGTCCTGGGTATTTCTATTCCGCATAAACCCAAAAGGGTTGGCATAATATCAGGCGCATTAAATGGGGTTGAAAATATCCTTTGTTTGTTTCCATATAACGCCGGGTATCTTAAAAGAAATGGGACACGGATTGATTCATCCCAGGGCTTTTGCTTATGAAATTTACCCTGAGAGCCAAGCATATCCCCGTGGTCAGATGTAAAAACAACAATTGTTTCATTTACAATCTCACATTGTTTTATTGCCTCGAGAATAAGACCCATGGCATAGTCGAGTGCAGCAATATGTGAATAATAACCTGAAATCCATTCTCTTGCTTTTTCCTCAAATTCAGACGGAACATTTTTTCTTAGTATCAATTTTTCTTGATTAAATGGTTTTTTGAATTCTTCAGGGGCTGTGTCATAAGGATCATGAGGAGGTCCCCACGATACAAAAAGAGCAAATGGACATCCTTTATGTTCATATATATACCTTTGTGCTTCCTTTGCCTGAGCAATTGCATCATATGTTTCCCAGTACAATTTTTCATCCCTGTCAGCATAATAAACAGAGTGATTATAGTCATGGGTACATTCAACTGCTCTCCAGAACTTAAAGCCCTGCCTTCTTTCAGGGGGAGTAAACCTTGTTCTTCCATGACCATCAATGTGCCATTTACCAATCCAGGCAGTTTGGTACTCTGCGTCATTAAAGGCGTCAGCAATTGAAACCGCCTTATGTTGAAGATACACATCATTAAGAAATACACCATGCGTATGTGGATATTGGCCTGTGATTAAACTTGCCCTGTATGGACTGCAAACAGGACATCCTGCAACTGAATTTGTAAAAACAACGCTTTTTAGAGATAAAGCATTGAGGTTTGGAGTTATAGCGTTTGGGTCTCCTGCAAAACCAGTTGCCTGAGCCCGCATCTGGTCTGCAAAAACAAAAACAACATTCGGGTGATTTGCCATGTCTCATCCTTTGTTAAGTGTAGTAAAATATAACATAATCACAAAAAATTGTCAGAACAATGAAAAAACAGAAGCACTTATAATTTTGGCACTACCAAAGATACTTCAGGGAGAGAAGATGAAGAAATTATTGATAGTTTTTCTTGTTTTGTTTTTTGTTTTCACAACTTTATATGCAAAGGATACTAAACAAAAACAATCGTCTGTTGAAAAGTCATTAAAAAACCAGGGAGAAATATCCTGTGTGGATACAAAACACTTTATTTTTACTATTAAGGATGATTCAGGTACTGAAACTAAATTTTTTATATCTCCTGTTGGAATCAAGACCATTGCAAAAGGTGATAAGGTATCTGTTGTTTACAGACAAACAACAGATGGAAACCTTAAAGCCCTCTCAATAAAACCTGTAAAGGAGAAGAAATCTCGAAAAAAAACCCCGGGTAAACCCATTCAGAATAAAGAAGAAGAATAGAAATCTTCTTTATCTTAATCACATTGATATGTCTTCATTCCTGATAATTTTTTTGTCAAAAGCAATCTTTATAAAATACATTGAATGAACCCAGCCAATAACCCAGCTTGATGCACTAAATGCTGCCTTAAATGGTCTGGCAACCTTTTTTAAGTCGCACCTCCATTCTGCTTGCTGAAGATAAAATCTTTTCACTTCATTATCTTTTGTTATTTCCCAGTACCAGAACATTCCTTCCCAAAATTGGTAGGGCAACAGGAAAACCAAATCCAACTGGTTGCGATTTTATCTTTCTATAAATTCTATTTTCGAGTTTTACCTTGAATTCCATTTTTTATCCTTTTCTGCTGGCTTATTTTTTATAGGTATAAAAACCCTGTCCTGTTTTTCTCCCGAGTTTGTTTTCTTTTACCATCTGTTTGAGAAGTTCACAGGGTTTGTACTTGGGATTATTAAGGTTTTTTTCGAGGGATTCCATGATATGCAGGCACACGTCAATCCCAATAAGATCTGCAAGCGCAAGAGGACCCATTGGATGTGCTGCTCCTAATTTCATTGCAGTGTCTATTGATTCTTTATCAGCAACATTATCCTGAAGCGCAAAAGCCGCCTCGTTTATCATCGGAATAAGAATCCGATTTACAATAAAGCCGGGTGTATCATTTACTTCAACAGGCATCTTCTCGAGAATCACAGCAAGTTTTTTTGTTTTTTCAATTGTATCTCTGGATGTTTCCCTGCCTTTTACAACCTCAACAAGTTTCATTTTGTATGCTGGATTAAAAAAATGCATTCCTGCAATTCTTTCTGGATGATTGGCTGATTTTGCTATTTCGCTTATGCTGAGGGATGAGGTATTTGATGCAAGAACAATATCATTTGAAAAGATTTTATCAAGGCGATTAAAAAGATTTTTCTTGTTTTCGATGTCCTCTATGATTGCCTCAATAACAAAATCTGCATCTTCCGCCTGGTTAAGATTTTCAACAATACAGATTTTTTCGAAAATTTCCTTTCTGTGATCAGATGTTATTTCACCTGAATCAACGGCTCTCTGTAATCTTTCACTAATTTTTGATACTGCTTTTTTTACAATTTCAGGATTAGAGTCAAGAATAAAAACACGCATTCCATGTTCAGCAATACATTGCGCAATCCCTGAACCCATTGTGCCTGCTCCTATGATTAATATGCTTTTTATTTCCATTTTTCAACCTTTTGTTAAATTAAAAATCCCTGTCGCACTATTTTCAACAGGGAATACTGTTGTAAAAGACAAGCGCTCGGGATTAACAAAAACAGTTGATTGTCCGAAGCCAGCAGAATGTGAAACGCATATATTGCTGGCAAGTTTCAACTGTTCCCGATTTCTACGTAGTTTTGTCTGTACCGTAGCATCCGAAGAATCTTATCCTTTTGTCTTTGCCTTTTCCTTTTTTTGCTGTTCTTACCCCTCCCTTAGAAGGAAAGAGAACAGAATTTAATACGAATTGCGAAGGTACAGCAACAAAACAAGCAGAAAAGCATAAGCGCTCGGGATTAACAAAA
>Ga0255345_1001519_pt1 | contig 33185 bp, 23 predicted proteins | sample wastewater_treat_6_FD_192415 | JGI IMG/M metagenome (GOLD analysis project Ga0255345, IMG submission 192415) | Wastewater microbial communities from Lulu Island WWTP, Vancouver, Canada - plant20 | ecosystem: Engineered > WWTP > Wastewater > Unclassified | place: Canada: Vancouver, British...
ACAATGAGACTTTGTCGAAATTGGGCTATATTGTTTGTGCAATCGGTATAACTTCGACATAGCGAGACGCTATGCCTAACACCCAGATTGTCAAACTTCACGCTACGGTGAACAGGGGGCTCTCCCCATCAGTCTTTACCGGTGGGGTGGTTTACTCGATTATGGGCGTTCGTTGTTTTTTTTATTATATCTTGTTTTATGTACCAAAAACCAAATCTATCAAACTCTTCTGTTGAAAGTTTATTTTGATATTCTGCTAATTTCAGAACTCCAAATTCGTATAAATTATTCAATTCTTCTTCTGTATTTGCATATTGACTTGCAATAGAAGCAATGGATTGATTTTCATATTTCTGTAAATCAAAATGGCAATTTGTGGAAATTGATAATTTTCTCATAGCTTTACAGTTAGGTGTGAAAAATGCGTCCGATTAAAAATACAATTGAAAATATTGGTGTCAATATACTAAAAAAGGTATAGCCGTATACTGTAAGCACAAACTTATATTTCATTTCGTGCAGTTCTACATTGCTGGATTTCCACTTAGTTCGTCGCGACACGACTTCCTGAAAATTTTCACTTGCAAAATTTGACACCTTTTTTGCGACCTTGTGGGCATAAACAGCTCCTGCAATAATGACAATGAATCCAACTACTCCAATTGCACTTATTAACTCGTTTGTTGAAACTCCCCATTTGTCACTTGTTACAAAAGGCAATAGACCAAAAATAAAAATAATTACACCTGCAATTTTTTCGATATTGGCTATGAACCAACACTTATCTAAGTGGCTTAATTTGTACATAACCTATATTGCAAATATTTTGTTATCTGTTAAAAACTTCTCAAATTGTTCTTTTCCTTTCAATCCATTTGAATAATATGATACTTTATTCCACCACGAACAAGCGGGATGAGGTACCGAACCAATTGGAAAATCGAAACTTTGTTTAACGTTTGTACTAAAGTTTTCGTAAGCAAGTTTACTAAGAAAACAGACAGCATCTGGTTTTAAAACTCCTACAATTTCAATAAATGTATCACGTGCTATACGAATATCTTGCTCTTGTAATTTATTTTTGATTGATTTTGTAAAAACAGCAGGTCTCAAAAAATAATTGTAAAAAGCAATATAACTTAGCGGATTTTTTGAAATATCATTATGTTTGTATTTATTCAACAAATCTTGAATTATTTTAGCAGGATTTTTATACATATTTGAACTATTCCATTCACTAAATCCATTAAGCAATCCACGAGTATTTGTGTAATCATAAATATTAGATTCATCATCATATTCATGTATTTCATTATACCAATCTTTTGGATCCAACAAACTAATATCTTCATTATCTTTAGGTAAATAATGACTTTCTCCAATAAGAAGTAATTTTTTGCAGTCAATGCCATAGTTATTACCTACCCAAGGTAACATTTGAGGAAAAAAAGTATAAAAACCAGGTACTTTCTCATTATTTTCATCATAACTACCTATATCCAATAAATATTTATCAAATTCTTTTGTAAAATATTCCATATATCTATTTGTTATAACGTTCACTAATTTTTTTACAAAATTTATCGTATGAATATAAATAACTATCCCTTTGTATATTAAATGAAGAACCAACTGCATTTTTAAAAAACATATTGTTATATTTGTATGTTTCAGCGATTTTTTTTGAATTTTCATCATAAGTGATAAAATAATTCCCTCTTGAAATAACGTAGAAATCACTTCCAATACCTAATAAATCCATATCATTGTATTTGTATAATTCCGAAATTTTCTTCCCATTTGAATCAAATACTTGATAATAATTGTTTCTCAACTGTACATCTGAAATAGCCATAATTGTATGTTTTTTATTAACGCCTACTTTATTCAGGTTTCGGCTTTCCTGTTTTGCTTCTTAAATTTGTATATTTCTCTCAAATTACCAATCTTTTTCCCAATTTCCTCTCTCAACCACTCAGGTTTCATCACTTCCACGAATTCCCCATATTTTAGAATTTCCTGTACAAAGTCGTAAGTTGGTCGCAGATAAAACTCAAAATCAACTGTTTGGTCGGTTTGGCTAATTTCCTTTTGAGTGCTATGTAATGGCAACGAACGAATGTATTGTGCCTGTTTGATTTCAAAACGCAAACAAACAGTTTCGGGTTTTATGCTTTCGTCTTTTATAATACCATAACAATCGGCGAAATAGGCTTCTGCATCAAAGTCCTGTGGTAGAGTAAAAGTAGTCGGCAACTCCTGTAAATATTCGATACGGTCTAAAGCATAAATTTTGATTTTGTCTGTTTTTCCCACCAAATACCAGCGTTGCTTGAATACTTTCAAAGCATAAGGTTCAATATCAACTTCGTAACTATCATCATCGTCAAATCGCTGATAACTTATCAGCAACTTTTTGCCATTCTTCATGGCTTCAATAATTGAAGTCAGGTAGTTTTCGCCCGAAGGAATTTTTTCAAACAGAATTCTGTTTTTTATCTCCTTGCTCTCGTTCAAGGCATGACTTACGGCAAAGCCGTTCAGCAACCACGACCGAAACATATCTGCCTTAATTTCATCGGAATTGTCAATGTAATATTCGTTGGTGGATCGGTCACATTCTATGTTTATATCAAATATCTCTTCTATCGTATTTCGGTGATTATTAAAGGTTTTTCGTGGAATGGTTGCTCCGTTTGAAAAGGAACAACTTAACCATTTATCGTTAATGTCTTTCAGCGTTATTCGTTTGTTACGATAAATAACATTAATCAGCCAAAAATATCGTTGGTACAGATTTGAAGCCATAGTTTATCTTCTTTTCAGTTGCATATTCACTAAGTCGGCGATTTTTGTGGTTATAAAACCCATAAAGTTCATTTCTTTGGGCACACTGTTTGGGTCAATCAACGTTAGCTTATCATCATTCATCGGATTAATCACATTTATTGCTTGCTCAAAATTATTAAGTGCTTTCATACCCTCAAACATCAACGGTTTTATGCCGATAAAATACAAATTTTCAATTCTCTTTGATAATTCAACATACAATTCGGTCGAGATTCCGCAAGCACTGCTATATCGCAATGTCGAAACAAGAACTATTTTATTGTATCTTTCAGGACGTATTTTTTTGTAAATCGCTTTTTGTGCTTCTCTGAAATACTTCCTCCCGCTTTCAAAATCCCTTTCGCCACAATGGTTTTTTGTAACATTCCCAATGTACAAGCAGTTCAATTTTTCATACTGTTGATACAATGGCAGTTGTCCCATGTCGGTATGGATATAACACATTTCACATTTCTTTGTCCATTTTAGATAATTCACGTGTAACGTTTCAAGCACCAAGTCGCCCACAAAAACAATTAGTATAGGCTTATGCTGTTTCTTGTCGAATAGAGAATAAAAGAGTCGAAAGAATAAATTGTATTTCATCGCTTAATCTTTTGTCATTTGATTTCACAAAAGTAGTGTCAGAATGTGCCAAAATCTTACACACCTAAATTTTTTCTTTCATCTTTTTCAAAATACTACCGTCTTTTTTTTTCTACTATGACGCCCAATATCTGTATATGTGCTATAGCATGGCGTATATATGTGCATTATAAAAAATATAATAACTTGACAGTTAGAATAATATATTTTTTTAAGGTAGCAATAGTTATGGCGTATATCCACTTCTAAAAAACGTTTGTGTAAATCTACTAAAGTTTTTCGAATTTGCAAAAGGGGGAGAGATTTTTATTGTAGTTGATAGTTGAAAGTTGATAGTTGAAAGTCAAGGGTTTTAGAGGTAAAATAGGTCGGATTTTATTATTTAATCAAACCTTTGGGTGTTATAAACATCTTTAAAAATTTGGATTTCAAAGATGTTCGCTGCTAAAAATTATAATACCAATCACGACATTTATATGATTTTCGTATAGCGTATGATAGCATAATTTCATGTGAACCTATTGATCTGGTATTGATACTACTGAAATTATAGTCATAATTATAGTAAATATGCCAACTAGGGCTTAAATCAATTCCAAAAATAAAGCCAACTTCATATTTAGATCTTACAAATCCTCCTATTTCTACTAAACGATTATCGAATGATTTGATAATACTTAAAATATGAATGTCAGTTTGGAAAATGTTTTTTGTTTGAACTAAATTAATGCCATATCTAAACTCAAGATACCTATCTATTTCATGCAGAAATGCTGTATAAAGAATGTTTGTATTGTTGAAACGAAATTTTTCTTCACGTACTAACGAAAATAGATTAAGACCATTGTAACCAAAAGTCCAGTTTCTATTTGTAAAGATAATTCCAATGTCTGCATTGGGTTTGCTTTGATTGCTGACTAAATTATAGATAGCAGGGTCATACATATTGTTTGAGAATATTTTTTCGCGATCATACGATTGGTTTTGATAGCTTAGGGCAAATCCAAGATGAAGGCTAGAGTTATAGTTTATTTCTGTTCCGTACGAATAAATAAAATCTACATCTGTTGACGATGTATATCCTATTTCATCTTGAGTAATTCTTATTCCCACTTTTGATTTAAGGTCATCTAAGTAGTAAGCCCCATTAAAATATAAGCTAACGGGAGCACCAGGGAAGAGTGTCCATTGGTTTTTGAATAACAAATCAAATTCGAGAATGTTGTTTAAAGACATATACGCTGGATTAGTTATAGAAGAACGAAACATATAGCTATTTAGTCTGACATCGGATTGAGCCAAAATATTCGTAGAGCTTACTATTGCTAAAATTATAATAAATTTTATTTTCATAATCATTTTTATCTAATAATAGTTATGTAGCCTGCTTCTGTTGATAAGCCTTTTTCTTCTAGATAATAAATAACATAAAAATAAGTATCATTAGAAGCAGGTTTTCCTTTATATGTACCATCCCATCCATCCATTCCTTCGTACATCAATACACCATTTCTATTATAAACTTTAATATCCCAACCTTGCATGAATACATCATCGATTCCATCTCCATTGGGAGAAAACGTATTTACAGTAGATTTGTTAGTTATCCAAATTCTTTTAGTAGCCTTTTCAAGACAACCATAAGGGTTAACAACATAGAGATTAACATCATAATATCCATGACTTACTATCTTATACAAGTAATCTTGGTGGTTTCCTTGTGCTTGATTGCCATCACCAAAATCCCACTTGTAAGAAGAAAAAGCTATGTCTTGCGACCAGAGTTTTATATCAGGTTCAGCTAATGAAATACTGTTTTTATTGGAGAATATGTCGTAAATGAAATTATCGTAGTAATTGATACTGAAATTTAGATTTGAGGAGCATCCGTATTCGTTTGTTCCAATAACATTATAGATTCCAGATTTTTTTATCAAAATACTATCTCCAGAAGCTCCGTTAAACCATCTATAAGAATTAGCTCCAGAGACTTTCATCCATATTGAATCACTATAACACATTATTGGATCTTTTTCTAAAAGTAATTTAGGGGGTCCGTACACTTCCACTTTCTTGTTGAAAATAGTTTCGCACATATCGTTTTTGATAGTTAATTTAACATTGTAAGCGCCAGGATTATCATATATATGTTTTATGTTTTGCTGGTCACTTGCTTTCCCATCTCCAAAATCCCAGATGAAAGAGTAGTCATTTGCTTCTCCGTAAGGAATGAGAGCTTTAAATTGGTAGGTTTTACTGTTGCAATCAATCATGTTGTGGTTTATGCCAACATTAGGAATTTTTATTTCAAAAGATTTACTTGTTTTGCAATCCAAAGCATCTATTACGGTTACAGAATATGTTCCACTTGTGGAGGCTGTCATATTTTGGTTATTTATACCGCTCACTTCTCCGCTAGACCAAGAAATTGTGTAAGGAGGCATACCTCCGTTTATTTCAGCTTGGTTAAAGGCTTTCATTTCACCTGTTTCGCACGTATAGTCTGTATTTGACATGATGGAAAGATTTAAAAGTTGTTGTCGCATTATACTGGCTAATTTAGTAACAGAACAACCATTGATATCAGTTATTTCTACTTCATACTTTCCAGCTTGAATGTTTTGTAAGTTTTGTGTATCACTTCCGTTTGACCATTTGTATTTATATGGTTCAGTACCTCCAGAAACAATTAGATTAATTGCACCGCTATTGGGGGTGTCACAATCAAATGCATTTTTCACTTGAGCTTCTGCTGTTAAAGCTAATGGTTCAATAATCGTAAATGTTTTTCTAATGGGGCAAGAAGCAGCATCAGTAACCAAAACAGTATATGTACCTGGAGAAAGTTGATATCGTGTATGTCCTGCACTCAGATCATCCTCCCAGTTTACTTTTATTGGGGATATTCCTCCTTGAATATTTAGACTAATAGATCCATCGTTTTTGCTGAAACAACTGATATGTTTAACTGTTGGTTTGATAACGAAAGGGGCATCTTTAATTTCTACATCTACAGATGTTGTACATTGGTTTGTGTCTATTATGGATGCAGAATAGCTACCTGGAGCAAGGTTGGTAATGAAATAGCCGTTTGCCAAATTATCCCATTTAATAATGTAAGGGTCAACACCTCCCACAACATCCAGTAAAATAGTGCCATCATTTGCTTCATAACAAGAAACATCCGTTTTTGTTGCCAATGCAACTAATCTGTCGGGTTCTTCGATAGTGAAATCTAAATCCGTAGAACAACCCGAATTATCTGTAACATTAAGGGAGTAGATACCTGAAGTTAAATTACTAATATTATTATTTTTACTAAAAAAACCATTAGGTCCTGTCCACAGGTAGGTATATCCAAAAATACCTGCTTGTATTTCTTTTGGAGTTCCACCCGTAACGTTTATTTCAATACTACCATTGCTATCACCAGCACAAAGGTTATGTGTAATATTAATTAGTTCAATATTTAGTGGGTCTGGTTGTGTAAGGGTGTAATCTTGAGTAGCATGTTCACAATTGTTGCTATCTGTTACTGAAATATTATAGTTACCCGCAGGTATATTAACTAAGTTTTGTGAGTTGTCAAAATCAACTTCATTTCTAGTCCATTTGTAAACATAACCCCCATTTCCTCCACTAATATTTAAGATAATCTCGCCATCCTTTTTTCCATAACAAGATATATTTTTTTCTTTTATCGTTTGAATAGAAATAATTTCAGGTTCAATTACCGTAAATTCTTGTTCTAATAGACTTCCTCCTTCATCTTCTATAGTTAGATTATATTTACCAGGTTTAAGGTTCTCAATAATTAATTTATCAGACTGGAAATTATCTGGTCCAGTCCATTGTATTGAATAAGGAGGGCTTCCTCCTTCAATAGTCACACTAATTTCACCATCGTTTACCCCATAACAGCTAATTTGTTTAATTTCGGGGGTTATAACAATAGGTGCAAAAATAACTACGGTAATTTTAAAAGTTTCACCTTCACAAACCCCTGATACAGGTTTTACGTCATAGATTACAGTTGCTTTAGTATTCGTATTATTCGTTAATGTTTGGCTTATTTGATTTTGACCAATTGTTTGAGGGGAAGCACCGGTTACAGAATTTAATGGATCGATTGAAGAAATAGTCCACGTGTATAAAGTTCCCTCAGGGACAATGTCAGTAGCATTATTGACAGGTAAAACCATAAAACTTTGCCCACTACCAATTTCTCTAAAAAAGTCTGAGATTACAGGATATTGATTAACAGTAACTTTTGCTGTTTCAGAAACAATACTACTACAACCACCTTCAGAGAAAGTAATTATACAATAATAATACAAAGTTCCTACGATATTAGTAGGTGGAGCATAAGAGTCTGAAATAGCATTTAGAATAAGTGTTCCGTTTGTGTTGTTGTCAATAGTATTGCTGTACCATTGATAGCTTGGTGTACCTGTACCGTTGGCATATTTAACGGTAAGATTTGGCGTTGTACCATTCAAACAAACTGTTGCACTTTGAGGTTGCTGATTTATGACAGGGGCAGGCACTACGGTTACAGCTGCCACCTCAGAATTAACCTGACAGCCTACAGCTGTTTGAGAAATAACACAGTAGTAGTAAATTGTGCCTACAACACTTGTAGGAGGTATAAACGTATTTTGCGTAGCACCATTAATTGGATTTCCACCGCTATTTGCGTTGTTTGTATTGCTAAACCACTGATAAGAAAAATTTCCTAATCCACCAGAAGCAGTAAGCTCAAGCGTGGTAGGCGTTGTATTTTGACACACAGTTTGAGAATCGAGGGGTTGCGAGTTAACCACTGGATCAGGAACAACGACAACTTTTGCAGTATTGCTAGTGGCCGAACCGCATCCGCTGCCATTAAGCGAAACGATAACGTAGTAATATACGGTTACGGGAGATAAAAAGTCAGAAGCAGGTGGGGTAAACGAAGCATTCACGGCACCTGTAATGGGAGAACCGCTTGAATTATCATTTCGAGAGTTTCTGTACCATTGATAGGTTGCAGTACCTGATCCTCCAGAGTATTCCACATTGAAAGCATTCACCGTTCCACCCACGCAGATACTTTCGGCATCGAGCGGTTCTTTAGAAATTGTAAGAAGAGGATTTACAGTCACAGCAGCAGTGTTTGATATAATTTCGGAACAGCCACCTTCAGAGAACGTAATTATACAATAATAATACATAGTTCCTAGTGTATTTGTAGGTGGAGCGTAAGAGTCTGAAATAGCATTTGGAATAAGTGTTCCGTTTGTGTTGTCATTAAGAGTATTGCTGTACCATTGATAGGATGGTGTACCTGTTCCGTTTTTATGTGAAACTGATAAAATTTTTGCTGTTCCATCTATACACAGCGATTCAGATTGGGGATGCTGTGTGAAGGCTGGAGAAGGATTCACGGTAATAGTAAATGTTTTAGGATTTCCACTACATCCATCTACAGGTGTTACCGTTATGGTAGCAGTAATTGCAGTTGCTCCTGTATTTATAGCTGTAAATGAGGGGATATTACCAGTTCCTGTAGCAGCTAAACCAATGCCGGGTTTATCGTTAGTCCAATTATAAGTGGCTGTGTTTATATTGCCGGTAAAAATTACATCAGTTGTTGTAAAGCCATTACACACAATTTGATCGCTTGGTTTGTCAACTGTAGGAGTTGGATTAATCGTGATGATAAAAGAGCTTTTAATCCCTTCACAACCATTTGCTGTAGGTGTTACTGTAATGTTTGCCACAATAGGAGAAAGACCAGTATTAATTGCGGTAAATACAGGCAGATTTCCAATTCCAGTAGCAGCTAACCCAATGGAAGTATTATCATTTTCCCATTTGTAAGTTGTACCTGTTACATTCGATCCAAAAGCGATAACAGTGCTGTTTTCATTGTTACAAAGCGTTACGTTGTTTACTGTATTTACCTTAGCCACAGGATAAACGGTTATTTTATAATCAAAAATAGAACCATGGCAATCCAAAGAGTTATTAAGGTTTGCTCTAGCAGAGTATATAATATCCAGAGGTGCATTTGTGCTATTTGATAATGTTTGTGGGGGAATTGTATTATTTCCCGTTGTTATAGCACCAGTAATACCTGTAGGAACATTGGCAGTCCAACTAAAAGATATATTTCCGGTGGTAAGACTCGATAAATTTACTTCCTCAGATGTTCCGCCCGAGCATAAAGCTTGTTTGTTGTCAGCATCAGAAAATATAACTTTAGGTGCAGGGTTTACAGTTATCACTACTTGGAATGTAGCACCGGAGCATAATCCTGCTTTAGGAGTTACAGTATAGGTTGCGGTAGCGATTTGATCTGTAGTATTTGTAAGCAATTGTTTAATGGAGGACTGTGCAACAGATTGAGCAGTACCGCCAGTAATAGCACCTGCCGAAGGACTTATTGTTGGAGCACTCCATGTGTAAGTAGTTCCTGTTGGGACGATATTACCACCTCCATTTGTCGGAGAGATGTTAAATTCAGTTCCACTACAAATAGTCTGATTCTGTACAGTAGTTATAACGGGTACATCTGTAACATTAACCGATACATTGCCTGTTACTGTTTCAGTACATGCGTTTGAACTTGCGTCTGATATTTTTACCAAACTATATGTGTTTGAAGTTACACTAGTAGTAGGCACATTTATGGTAGCCGTATTTGCAACTCCGGTTGTCTGTAAATTTATATCTGCTCCTCCATTAAGCTTGTAGGTAAACGTGTAAGGAGGAGTACCATTCATGCCGGTTAGAGTGACTGTGGGCGAAATGGAATTCAAACAGGCATCTGTAGAGCTTGTACTAATGGTGGCTTTTAAAGCTGGTTTAACTGTTATAGTTATGGTAAAAGGATTACCTGGGCAATTGCCAGTGCTTCCAGAAGTAGGAGTCACTGAATAGGTTGCTGTTTGATTTGAATTGGTAGTATTTGTAAGATTTCCTGAAAAAGATGCTTGATTAGTTCCAGAAACACCTCCTGTTAAAGAACCAGTAACAGTTGGAATTCCCCACGTGTAGCTAGTGTTCGCTAGTATAATATCGGTTGGGTCTGTCAGTTCAACAGTGAAGTTAGTTCCACTACATACCGTTAAAGACTTGTTGGCAATAACTGGTTTTGGATTAACGGTGACAATGACAGTAAATGGAGTCCCATCACAAGCATTTGCTCTTGGGGTAACTAAATAAGTTGCTGTATGTGATGTGTTTGTTGGGTTTGTAAGAGTTCCTGTAATCGAAGCAAGATTGCTTCCCGATGCACCTCCTGTCATTCCGCCTGTAAGGGTTGGATTTTCCCACGAATATGTGGTGCCTGTGGGTATGGTGTTTCCAGAAGTTGGAGGTGTAAAAGTAAAGGCATTACCGCTACAAGAGGATATTTCTATGGTAGTGTTTATTTGTGGCTTCGGATTTATTGTAATAATATAGGTTGAAGGAGCTCCGATACAATTTGTACCACCAGCGACTGTTCCTGTAGCACTGTAGATGATATCAATTGGCGCATTAGTTGTGTTTTCTAAAGTTTGTGCCGGAATTGTATTTGTACCAGAATTTACAAAAGGACCTGTTATTCCTGTAGGTTTTGTTGCTGTCCAGTTAAACGTTACATTATTTGTTGCACTGCTCAATATTACTTCATCGGTTGTCTCTCCCGAACACTTTGTTTGATTTCCTTTAGAGAAAAGTACGACTGCTGCAGGATTTACAGTTATATCAAATTCTTCCATTGCTCCTGTACAGCTTTTATCTCCATTTGTAAAAGTTGGATATAACTTTATAGTAGCTGTAATGGAATTTGACGTATTGTTTGTAGCTGTAAATGCAGGTATGCTGGTAATATTTCCGGTAGAACTTGCAGCTAATCCAATTGCTGGATTCGAATTGGTCCATGTGTATGTAGTTCCAGAAACACTATTGTTTAGGTTAAGTTGAGGAACTGCCGTTCCATTGCAATAGTCCTTATTGGTTAATGCTAAACTAACCGGCTTTGGATTAACTGTAACAGAAAGTGTAAAGGTCTGACCTGAGCAGTTTCCTTGAGCTCCTGCGGTTGGAGTAATGGTATAAACAATAGTTTTAGGACTTGTAGATGTATTTTGCAATGTTCCGCTTATGATTGTTGTATTTGTACCTGCAGCTAATCCTGAGATTCCGGTCTGAGGTTCTGGTTCACTCCATGAATAAGTAGTATTTGCCGGAACAATGTCACCACCATTACCATTTGTAGGCGACAGCGAAAAATTTTCACCACTACAAATTGTCATTGTTTTATTGGAAATTTTTGGTGTTGGATTTACGGTAATTGTAAATGGTTTTGATGCTCCAGGACATCCATTTGCAGTTGGGGTTACTGTAATAGTAGCTGTTTGAGGTGTTATTCCAGTATTTGTTGCCTTAAATGTATTTATATTTCCAGTACCCGAAGCACCTAATCCAATTGTAGTATTTGTATTTGACCACGTATAAGTTGTATTAACTACATTACTGTTGAATGTTATTGCTTGCGTATTCAGGTTACTACATATTACTTGATTTTCTGGTTGTGTTAATGTTGGAGTTGGATTCACTGTAACGGTAACAGTAAATGGTTGACCATCGCAACTACCACTAGCACCTGACTTTGGTGTTACGGTATAGGTTAAGGTTGCTGGAGCGTTTGTTGTATTTGTTAGCGTTTGACTTATTGTATTCTGATCTGATTGAGCACTTCCACCTGTAATTGCTCCAATTGGATTACTTACCGGGTCTGCCCACGAATAAGTTGTACCTGATGGCACTATATTACCATTGCCATTAGATGGAGTTGCATCAAACTCATTACCACTACATATAGTGCTGGTTAAGTTACTGATAACAGGAATAGGATTCACTGTAATTACAAAATTTTTACTACTTCCGGCACAAGCATTTGCAGTAGGAGTAACTGTGTAAGTAACAGTTCCACTTGTGGTAGAATTATTGTTTATTGTTATTCCAGGAATTGGAGTTGAAGTGCCATTATTTATGGGTGTTGTAATATTTGTTGTTTTATTTACTACCCAAGAAAATGTAGTTCCGGTGGTAACACTCGATGTTAATGGTATTGCCGATGAACTTGTACCTGAACAAATAGTTTGTGTTAAATTGCTGTTAGTGATAACAGGTATTTCTTTTAATGTTAATGTAAAAGTAGCTTCATTTGCACCATTACAATTTCCGTTCACTTTGACTTTTACTGCAAAGGTTTTGTAAGCTTTAAATATTATTTTGGGATATGCACTTGCAGATGTTGTTCCTCCAGTAAATTCATAATCACTCGCAGTTACGCCTGCTCCACTAATAGACCATTCATAACTAACCGGTGCATAAGGAGCTTTGCTGTAATTAGGTTTGTACGTCGTGCTGAAATCTACTGTGTAATCGGCAGGTGCATTTACGCAAATCGATGCAGAAGTTGGATTAAAACTTACTGTTGGATCTCCTAACACCTCTATTGTTTTTGTAGAGGAAGTATAAGTCCCGCAAGAGTTTGTAATTGCTAATACAACGTTATAGGAACCTGGTTGAGTAAAGAGAATTTTCGGGTCTTTAGAAGAGGAATTGGTTGATGCGTTAAATGAGTATCCATTGCTAGTAGCAGGAGTTCCTACTACAGGAGTCACTGTCCAATTGTACGTTGGTTCTTGGCACTGTAAATTTAAGACATTTGAGGTATTTGTAAAATTAATAGTTGTGCCAGCACAGATTGGAGATTGAGGATTTAAGTTGAATGAAGGTGTTGGTTCAGCCTCTATCTTAATCGTTTTTATTTTTTCTGTTGTTGTTACACAACCAGCTCCAGCATTCTGTGCTCTGAGTCGAATTTCCCAGCAACCTGGTTCTAACTCAGATGTAGGTATGGTTAGATTGCCGTTAGATATCCAACTGGATGATGATGAGACTGTTATGAAGTCGTTTGAGCTTGGTTTTTTGTAAGCCCAATAATATCTAGGTGTATTAAGACATGTTGTGGTACCATATTGTCCTAAAATAGTTGTATTGTTTGCTGTAATTGCAGATTGAATACATTGTATTTTATTTAATGTAAAATCTGCTATTGGTGCTTTACTTGTGTTTACTCTTTTGTCTGCTCCATTGCCGTTTTCATAAAAACTATTACAATAATCAGGGTTATTTCCAGAATTATAAACTCCTTTGTTAAAAAGTTTAATTTGAATAATATAATATCCTTGATTTGGTGAGCCTGGTGTCCCCGCGCTACAAGATACAGAATTAAAGGTATGGTCAATCTGCCCGCTTTGAATAAGCTGTGCATGTGTGTAGTATTCTATAGGGCTACCATCACCGAAATTAATTTGATATTTTGATCCAAGATAATTTCTACCAATACCAGTTGTAAGAGTATTATCTATAGACCATGAAACTGAATTTCCAACACAAACCGTTTCTGCACTCAAGTTGTTTAAACCAGTAGAATTCCCGTGAAATAGAAAAATGTTTGAATAAATTGTAGATATTCCATTTTTCAATTTCTCAAGCTCAATTATATAAGTACCTATTGCTAAATCATTTGGAACAATGAAGCTGCCGTCAGTTTTAATAGAAAGAAGTTTAGTTTGGTTATTTGAGATATTAATTAATGTGACTTTATATGAGTTTGACGAATCATATTCACATATGTAATTGTTTCGATCATCTTCATTGATCTGTGAAGTTTGCTCGCCTACTCCAACATTAAGTTGCCCAAAAATATTACTATTTGGAGAACAATTACCAAGACATGTAAATTGTGCATTTGTTGCATTGTAAAGGTTTGATTTAAAGTTTGGTATGCCAATACTATTTCCACTAATCACATTAAAACTTGCAGTTTCAACAGTATCTTTTGGTAGAGTTGAAATAACTCTTAGTTTATAGCTGCCGGCAGTTAAGCTGGCAGGAAGAGTTCCGTTTATCACAGGCACATAAAATTCATTAAGCGTGGTAAGTGTTATTGGTGTTGTCCAGCTTCCATTTACACCGGATAATTGCAATATAAACTGGTTGTTTAATTCAAAAATCCCCGTTGGATTAATAATAACAGATACGCCTGAACCAGGAGTAAAATTACCAGTATTGTTGAAACGAATTAAGTTTATATTTTGTCCCAATAAAGAGAAAGCAAGAAGAGAAAAAATGAAAGTAATTATACCCTTAAGAATAGTTTTTTTCATATAAGATGTTATCATATTTTGTCTATTGTTGTCAAATAACAAGTTTGTATCGTAATTTCAGCATCCAAAAATCGCTTTTCCTCTTTTTCTTTAAGGATTTAACGGACATAATTATTTAGATATATAGATTAAATAATATTGAGGTGTAACAATATTTATTTTATAGTTACAATAGAATACTTCATTCTATATGCATATCAAACTGGTGCAAAGCTCTCTGCAAGTAATCTGTAACGACATAAAAAAAACGATATTGACCAAATGTCACAGCGTTGCTTTTTATTTTGCGGTGAAGTTTAACCGCATTCCATAAATCGACTGGGTTTATATCCTTTGATTTATATTTAACTTTATCCCAATACAAATATTCATCCTGAATAGCCTTTAAAGTTCCATTTAACTGTAAAGAGACCATCAGGGATATTATACTATCATCTTGCTTATATGAAGGAGCAGATTCAATCATATTTCAAATTTTTCAACAAAGATACTAAATAATGCGAGAATTTAATTAAATCTCGCATTATTTACATTGATATTTTTAGTTTACTGTCTAATAAGGAGCTGCCCAATATCTGTATATGTGCATTATAAAAAACATAATAACTTGACAGTTAGAATAATATATTTTTTTAAGGTAGCAGTAGTTATGGCGTATATCCACTTCTAAAAAACGTTTGTGTAAATCTACTAAAGTTTTTTTAATTTGCAAAAGGGGGGGGATTTTTATTGTAGTTGATAGTTGATAGTTGAAAGAGAAAAGTATAAAGTTGAAAGTTTTTAGAGGGAATATGGGTTGTAGGCTCATATTACTAAATAATATTGCTTTAGAATGTTTACAAAAATGTTGATATGAAAATATGTTAAGGTATTAACTAAAAATTGCTTGATTTTGGTGTGAGAGGAATGCTTGTGGTTTAGTGTATTGCTGTCGTTACAAACGACAAACCATAAACCCCTCGTTGAAAACGAGGGGTAGGGAGGAGTAGCTTGATATCAATTCGTCTTAAATTTATCTCCCATTTTAACCACCATAAAGGTTGAGATGGGTGATTTTTTTTGTAACAAACCACCTAATATCTTTCATTGCTAAACGCATATATGATAAAACAATATAGAATGTAACTCAGGAAAAGATTGTTTCACCCAATAGCAGTATGATTGCATCGCCTAAAATAGACTCAACTATTTTGTTAAATAAAAAAACTTTAGTAGTTTTACGGAAATTTAATCAAATAAAAAATCCGTTGGATAAATTAGAAATATAACGAATTAAAAGCATAAAAAATATGAAATTAACAAATTGGATAGGTGTACCTTTGAGTAAATGTACACTAAAACATAAGTGTTTTATTATCAGTATATTAAATTCAAAAACTATAATATAAAGTCGAAATAGGTGCACTTGTGGTGTACCTACACAGATGTTAGTGGCAACCCTTGAACACAACACAGACAAGACAAATGAACAAATTAATCATATTTTTTGCTTTAATTTCCTTTTTTACATTTAGTGAAAGGCTTACTGCACAAGACAATATTGGTATAAAATTCTTTGGACTTAGTATTCATCCAAAAGGAGAAAAAGACAATGCATTCTTAATGCCAAATAAATTGGATAAAAATGCGTATTTAGTAATGAACTTTGGAGCAGAGATTATGTATGAAAAGTTTTTACACAAAGATATTTTATCTGTAAAAGTTGTTCAGGCTTTATATTCTGACTGTGCTGAAAAGTTAGGTGGTTTTTCGCACATTGGAATAAGAGCAAAAATCTTTAAAATAGAAAGGCATAGCTTATTTGGAGGAATTGGCCCAACCTTAGTTTTTAGAAGAAATTGGCAAGAAATGAGTGAATATGTCAATCCAAACAGGTTTAAAGGAGAAGTCAATGATAAATGGCAATGCTTATTTTTGTGGTATGGTGGTGAATTTGAATACAAGTATTTAATTTCAGACAGAATAGATTTTTCAGCTTCATTCATTCCTGGTTATCCTGACTTAATGAGTTTAGCTGTTGGTGTAAACTTAAAATTCAATAATGGGAAAAAACTTTTAGATAAATGAAAGGGCAGCCACTAACACGGGTTTGGCAAAAGTGGCGGTTCAGTGCTCCGCAGACACATTTGTGGTTAATCAAAGTTTGGTTCTCCGCATCAACATTTGTGGTGAAAATCGCCACCTTCGCCAAGCCCGAAAACGTTACCGCCAAGTGTAAAAGACATCAGTACAGATAACTTACTATATAACATGAAGAAAGACAGCCAACGCACAAATAGCACATTTGCAAGTTCCAACGCACAGGCTAATTCTTCAACTTGCAAAAGAGCTATTTCTTACAACCCACAAACCCGTATATTATGAACATAGGTATTTTACATTTAACGGATTTACACATAAAGACAAGTGATAATTTTATCTTGTCCAGAATTGATAGAATTCATGATGCGTTGAGAATTGACTCAGTAAGTCTTGAACGGATTTATATAGTAATTACTGGTGATATTGTTGACAAAGGGATTAAGGCTAGTTATCCAAATGCAAAGGAATTTCTCAATAAATTAAAAACCAGACTTGAGAGTATAAATGGTAACTTATTAATTAAGTTTATTATAGTTCCTGGAAATCATGATTGCAATTTCGAATACGATAATCAACTTCGAAAAAATTCTTTAAAAACATTGGGCTATGACACAATTGGTGAGGATGATAGTGTTATTGATTTATGCTTAACTGTTCAAAAAGATTTTTGGGAATTCTACAATGAATTTAATGCTTTACCTGCTAACAAACTTTTTTACCAAATACATGACCAATGGGACGGAAATAGTATTTGCTTCAATTGTTTCAACACTTCTTGGATGTCCAAGCAAAAAGAAGAAATCAATTTGTTTTTCCCTGTAAAAAGATTCGAAAACCAAGAAACACTGGAAAAAGGCAAAACAAATATTTCTTTATTTCATCATCCAATATTTTGGTTTACCCCAAATGGAGCAAAAAATAATCGTAAAGAGTTGCAAGGTTTCTTAGAAGATATAAGTTCAATTATCTTATATGGTCACGAACATGAGGAAGAACATAAAAAATCAGTAGAATTGTGGTCAAACCGTGAAACATTATATTTTTCAGGCAAGATTTTGCAAGATAATATGACCAATGAATCTGGTTTTCAACTGCTACTTCTTGATACAAAAAATAAGAAAGGTCAGGTAAAACAGTTCAGTTGGAAAGACGATATTTATGTTTCACTTGCAACAAAAGAAATTCAACTTAATGGTGAACGATTTGGTACAAAAAGGTTTAAACACAAGGATGAATTTTTAAATGACTTAAATTCAATAAAAATTCCAATTTCTATTGAGAATAATCCAGACTTGAAATTATCTGATTTTTATATTTTCCCCGATTTAGAACGGACTGAACAAAACAATAGTGATATTGATTCATATTATGATTCAGAAAAACTAATTTCAGAAACGAACTTCACTACTTGTATAATTGAGGGTGAAAATCAGTCAGGCAAAACTAGCTTACTGTCAATGTTATATAGGAAATTTGTAGATGACGACAAATATCCTTTGCTTGTTGATTGTAATTCTTTTAAAACACCTGAGGTTGACAAGGTCTTAAAATCTGAATTCTTACATCAATATAACGGAGAAATACTTGATTTCGATAGATTTTTGCAATATGAAAAATCTAAGAAAGTTGTATTACTTGACAATCTTCAGAGTTTAACTTTTAACTCAAAGACAATTAAACGGATAATTGAAGATTTAGAAAACCGTTTTGGTAAAGTTATTATAATCACAAATACTCTTTATGGTTTAATTTCGAAAATAGAAGCTGAATTTGAAGAATTAGTAGTTTTTTCACTTAAACCCCTTGGGTATAAAAAGAGAAATAAACTAATAGAAAATTATCACAGATTAAGTATTCCTGTTTCAACAATCACCGATGAGATTCTTTTAGAAAGGACAAAACATTCATTCAATCAGGTAGAGTTAGTATTGGGTGATAAATTAATGCCTTCATATCCAATATTTGTTTTATCAATTCTCCAAACAATGGTTTATGCAAAACCAACAAACTACGAACAAACATCATATGGATATTGCTATCATTCATTAATACATATTGCGCTTGCAAACAAAGCAAAAGTTGACAATGAATATATTGATACATATTTCAATTTCTTGTCAGAATTCGCATTACACCTTTATAAGTCAAATCAAGGGATTTTTAGCGAAGATGTTCTAAGACAGTTTTTTATTGATTATCAGAAAGATTATCACGTAGGGTTCTCATTTGAGAATTTGAAAACTGCTCTTTTAGACTCAATGCTTATAATTATTCAAGATGACGAATGGAAATTTTCATATGAATATATCTACTATTTCCTAATCGCTCGTAAACTTGCAGAAATTATTGGAAAAGAAGAAGGGAAAAGTGCAGTTAAGTATTTGTGTGCCAATTTACATAAAGAAAAAAATGCAAATATTTTAATATTTATTGCACATCACACCAAAGATGATTTTTTAATTGAGGAAGCTACATTCACTGCAATGGTTCCATTTGAAGATATTGCACCAATTACATTGGAAAGACATGGCCATTTTTACGAAATGATTAAAGATATTGTAAAGGAAATTAGTTCTGATATTATTGAGGCAACAAGTAATCCTGTGGTAGCCCGTAATGAAATGTTAGAAACTCAAGATAAACATGAACGTGAAAGACAAAATCATAAAGATGAAATAGAAAAAATGGAAGAGAATGAGGGTTTTATGGAATTTATGACTCCTTTCTTTCAAGCATTTAGAGCCTTAGATATTGTTGGACAAATAATAAAAAATAGAAAAGGGTCACTGACAACTAATCAGTTAATCGATATGATTGTCGAATTGTATAATACTGCGTTTAGGACTATTGGCTTTTTTGGAAAAACTCTTCTTGAAACAAAGACTGACTTTATAGAATCATTATCAAATAAGGTTGATGATGGAGATACAAAGCAAAAAATTGAAGAAAAAGTAAATAGTTTTTTTCAATTTATGTCACTTCAGATATGTTTAGGTGTTTTTGGAAAAGTAATACACTCGGTAGGGCAAAAGGATTTAAAAGATTTATTTATTGAAGCGGCTAAAAGGATTGATACACCTGCAGCAGATATTGTTACGTTTAGTATAAATTCATATTATGGAAAACTATCAACGGGTGATGTGCAAAGGATTGCTAAGAAGTATGAAAAAAACCTTGTTGCTATGCAAATACTTAAAGCAAGGGTAAAGGCATATCTTTATCAGAATTATGTAGATTACCGTAAAAGACAATCTTTTGCAAGTTCATTACATATGAAAATTGGACCACCACGAAGATAGCCAGCACTTCGTTGTCAAGCACATTGGCTGGTCGCTCAAAAATCCGACACACGACCAAAACCAGCCAAAGAGCTTGCCTACCCCTGTTCACCGTAGTGTGAATTTTGACAATCTGGGTGTTCGGCATAGCGTCTCGCTATGTCGAAGTTAAAAGGAAAGCTCCAGCTTTCCATATTCGAACCAAACAAAAAAGACATAAGAAATCCCTACCCCTCGTTTTCACAACGAGAGGTTTATGGTTTGTCGTTTGTAACGACAATAATACACCAAACCTCAAGCATTTTAGTCACAGTACCCGATTATATGTTGAAAGTTCGTTAAAACGCCCATTACATTTGAGCAAAAATTAAACTACACGGAGGTTTTTAGACAGAATCCCTTTATGGCTCACTTAAAAAAAAAATAAAGCTCGTTTGTGGTGGATTTTGAGCCGTATTTCGTATATTTGTGAGCTAAAACATACTGTTGTGCCAGAAACGAGACAAATAGAAATTTTAAATTTCATTCGAAACAAAGCAAATTGTTCTTCGGGCGAAATTCACAAAGAGTTTGCAACTTCGATTAGCTATGCCACAGTTAAACGAATTCTATCTCAACTGCTAAACGAGAAGTTCATAGTGTCGGAAGGAAAAGGGAAAGGAACAAGATATTTTATTTCACCGTCTTACGAATTGTTGTATTCGATTGACTTAGACAATTATTACGAAAAAGAAATTGACGAAAGACAAATTAAAGAAGAGTTCAATTTAGAAATTTTTGAATTGTTAGAAAAAGTAGCTATTTTTAGCAAACCTGAGCTGAAGAAACTTTCGGAGCTACAACAAAAATACACTGAGAATGTTTCGCATTTATCAGAATTTGAATACAGAAAAGAACTTGAAAGGCTAGCAATTGATTTAAGTTGGAAATCGTCACAAATTGAAGGAAATACATACTCTCTGCTAGAAACTGAAAGACTGCTTAAGGACAAAGAAACGGCTGCTGGAAAAACGAAAGAAGAAGCAATTATGCTTCTGAATCACAAAGATGCCATAGATTTTATAGTCGAGAATCCTGATTATTTAATCCCCTTGAGAATCTCCAAAATTGAAGATATTCATAGCCTTTTGATAAAAGAATTGGCTGTTGACAAAAATCTGAGAAAGCGTAGGGTAGGTATTTCCGGAACTAACTATCGACCTCTTGACAATGAATTTAAAATACGAGAGGCTTTGGAATCAGCTTGCAAGTTGGTGAATATGAAAGAAAACATATTTGAAAAAGCATTGATTATATTGGTGTTGATTTCTTACATTCAACCATTTATGGACGGAAACAAGAGAACAGCAAGGATTGTAAGCAACGCAATATTGATGAATTATAAACATTGTCCCATTTCATTTAGAACGATTGATTCTGTAGATTACAAAAAAGCGATGTTACTCTTTTACGAACAGAACAATATTTCGCAATTTAAAGAGATATTTATCAATCAGTTTGAATTTGCGGTTAAGACTTATTTTTAGGATGTGACACCATTTTCTCCAAGCAGAGAATATGGTTGAAATTGGCTCGGATCAATACAGATAATAATTCAGGTATATTACAATTTAGTAAATAAAAAGTGCTATTATTCTTTTTCTTTTAACGTTCGTATTTGCGTGAATCATATTTGTTTCAATCAGCGTACATACTTTGTATTATTGCTATACCTGTTTGAGTTTTAAAGTATTTATTCCGAATATTCTCTATTGAATGTTTTTCCATTTCATCTTCATATATATTTACTAAAAAATCTGCTTCAACAATAACCTGAAAATCCATATTGTCTATTTTCTGATAGGAATGATGATTGCCAATAATGAAACAAATTCTATCAATAGTTGTAGTATCTATATGTTGGTCTGACAACATATTTTTAGCGATGGCAGGTCCTTCTATTTCTTGGTATTTGCCGTTACTGGAATTATATTTTTTTTCAGCTTCAATGATACCTATATCGTGTAGTATAGCCACTATATCCACAATGAATAGTTCATTTTCTGTTAGTTTTTCTTTTCGTGCAATACACCTGGCAAAGCCATATACTTTAAGGGCATGATTTATTCTTCGAACGTCTGTTCCAAAATATTGAATCATTTTTTCGATAATAGTAGTAGTTATATTATTCATATTTGGTATGTTAACGATTGTTGTTACAGTATGATGTGTGTGTCTACTAAAAATGGTTTTTCTGTATCTGTTTGCTTATGATGGTTCGATGATAAGCCTTTGTTTCGCTTAATTATTGCTCAAAAGTAAGATTTTTTTTAAGGATAGTACAAAATAGAGGGAAAGAATTTTTTAGTTAGAGTGTTCCACTTATACATATAGCATTGCTTAGTCTGCATTCTGTCGTTGTTTTACATGGTATTTGTAAAAGACTAGGATAAGTTAAAAATATAAAAAAGATAATCGACAGTGAACATAGCCGTTGTTATTGAGCAAAAAATCCAATTAAATTCATTTTCTTTTGATTATTTCGTATTTTATAGCGAAATTTGTGAAGGATGATAATGCAGGTGTGTCTTATTTCAAACATGGTCTTTTAAAGCTCTATCCTCCATTATTTTATGCTTACACAGGACAATACTATACCTAATTTTATGGAAGATACATTTGCCCATAAGGCTTTAACTTGGGATAATCCCCGAAAAATCAGTATGACCAACAAATTTGTGAAGGAAATAGAAAAATTGTGCTCTTTCTCTTCTTCCCTCAAAATACTTGAAATTGGAACAGGTACGGGTTTGGTTGGTTTGCAGTTAGTATCCAAAGCTTCAGAAATGTTGCTTATAGATACATCGCCATCAATGCTACAAATTCTAGAAAAAAAATTACAAGACAATCCATATCCTCACGTTAGGTGTCTACATGCTACTATCGAAACGATTAATGCTACAGATTTTGATTTGGTTATTTCTTTTATGACTTGGCATCATATAGCAGATTTGTCTAGTGCATTTACGTCTGTGTATACACTTTTAAAAAAAGGAGGGAAACTCCTTATAGGCGATTTGCTCACAGAAGATGGGAGTTTTCATGGTGATGAATTTGTTCCTCATTTAGGGTTTGATACGCAAATGTTGCGTACTATTGCCGAAAATCATGGATTTAAGATGTTACAGGTATATCCGTATGCCGAGGTTGCAAAACAAGTACAAAACGGGGATATCAATCGTTACGGTCAATTTGTGTTATTTGCTGAAAAGATATAGGCATCAATAGTCGTTTAGATACCAACTTGTTGTCCGTTGTAGCTGGAAACAGGTCATCAGGAAGTAGATCTTATGTGATTATGTTTCATGTAGTTGATATCTACATGCCTGCTCTTTTAATTTCGTATATTTGTCATATAATGAAGAATTGTTTAGTTTTTCATCTCCCCAAAACAGACCATTTCTTATTTTTAATGTAGGATAATTATGTTTAATTTGTTCCAGTATTTTATCTAATTTTTTAATTGTCATTGGTGTACAACTCTTGCCGCCAATATCATCATGTACATCTAATACATAAGAACGAAATGATTCCAATTCGTACGTTTCGAGTAAGTTAGCTGGTGATTTCAAACTATATTCCCACTGATTAATCCAATTTTTTTGCCATTGAATCACATCTGTATCGGCATTGTTTTTTTCTAACCAAATTAATTTCTCGCTATACGCTTCTAGTGCTAGTCTTTTAGTGTTTTCAAAGGTTTCAATCATCAGGCTCGAATCATTTTCTATATCCATTAAATATTGCATTAATGACCTGCTTTCCAATCGTTCGCATAAATGGAATATAGGTAGTTGTTTTCCGTCAGAGTTGTAATGTATAAGTGGATTATACGGATACATATAGCCAAAATCAAAAAAACATAATCTGTTTATCTTTATTAATTAACAGATTATTTTTAGACAAATCGCATTCAAACAGCCCCTTTTTTTCTATTTCAATATGAGTTTTAAAAATATCACGTATGATTTCTTTATCAAAACGAGAAATTATATCCCCATCAATCCATTCAGAAAGAATAAACCCTTGATGTAAACTTGCATAAATTGTATGTACTATGTGACTAAATTTTTCTGGTTCAACGGATTTATATTCGTAGAAATTTTTTCTTCGTTGTATTTCATTCAAAAATGAGGTTTGTCCATCAGTATTTTTGACTAAGATATGTTCCCGTTTCTTCTTTAAATTATAACAATGATTGCCAACACGGATTTTATACACAATGGCTGTTAATCCTGCAGAAAATACTTGTTCGACACAACTACAATGGGCACAATTTTTACTAGCTCATCTATTGGTAGAGGGAGATGGTCTTTGTTGCCAATCTCAATTTCTTGTTTACTTTGCAAAAAAATTAGTTGATATGTTCGGCGTTGGTCAACTATATTCATTGTTTTCTACTATGTGTATATTTTTGGTAAATACGGTTGTATTCTTTTGTCTCTAAAAAATAGTTTAGCCAATTATTTACACTATCTTGTAGCTCTGATGAGTTTTGACGTATAGCCCATGCATAATTTTGCTTAAATCCGATAGCTGTTTCGGTATCTAGTGTGGGGTATTTTTTTTTCTCAATAGATGCAACTACTTTTTCGCATACAGTAAAATCAATTTCCGCATTGGCTACTTTATAAAACAGCGAATCAATGCTTATTTCATTTATTTCTACTATAAAAATGCTGTCTCCAATTTCTTTTGCCAAATTTTGAATACGTTGTTTATAGGGGGAATCTTTGGGGATGTGTATGGTTTTTCTTGCTAAGTCTAATTGGTTACGAATAAGTGTATGTGGCGTGTTTTTTCGCTGAACCAATACTTGTCTGCTTGTAAAAACAGGTACTGTAAATGCAATTTTATCTTCCATTTCTACATGTATTGGAATATGCCATACTACGATATCTACTTCGTTGTTATTGAGCATATTAATAGCCGAACCTAAGTCAGAGGCGTCTATGTATTGCACAGTTACCCCCCAATCTTTGGCTAATTGTTCTACCATTTTGTATTGCAAACCCATTACGTTGGTATCGTTTACCACCACATAGCTCATTGTGTTTTTTTCTATCACTACCCTCAGGGAACCTGATGCTATGATATCTTTATAGTCTGTTGAGAATAGCGGAGATGAGTGTCGCAAGAAAGCAAAAAGTACTGTAAAAGAAATAACTAGAATGACGAATACCAATGATATTTTTGAACATAATTTCATAGGGCATTTGTTTTTTTAAGTAAGTTATACACAAAGATACTCAAATTAATCATAAAAATTCCACGATAAGCCAAATTTAACCATTCCAGGGTTTAATGGGTAATTAGGTACTAAGGTGTAATTTTTGTCCGTAAAAATTGCTTCCGAAAGATTGTAGTACATTACAAAAAAGCGTGTTCGTTTGAAATGAAAGTTGGCATATAGGTTTATAAATGGGTAGTTACCTATAAGGGTCTCTGTTTGGCGGTAAAATTGCCCAGTAGCAGGCATATATGCATTGGCATAATAAGCTGTGTGATAACGACAATCTGCTCCTATTTGAAATTTGAGTACGTTGAATAATGTATGCGTAACATACAGATTATGATAAGAAGATAGACTTGGTAAGGGTAAAATAGCCTCATTTGAACTTTGTTGAAAAATAGCAGTATTTTCGAAATGAATATTGCCTAGATGCAGGTTTAGTGTTGCCTCGCCATGCACAATTTGTATGGCATTGCTGTATTGTTGAGGCAAAGCATTGGTGTCAAAATAGATGTAATTAGTGGTATTTTCTACTCCCGCTTTGAGTGTTATATTTGCTACTTTGTTTGGCAAACTAATGCTACCACTACATTGGGTGCGAACAATATTTTCATAATCCCTTTCCCATATAAAATGATTGGAATAATAGTGCTCAAGATGATGGTACGGATTACTGCTTACTAAAAGAGCCTTGCCTTGTAACTGTATGTTTTGCGAACCCAATTTCAATTGTGTATTCAATTTGCCATTTAATTCATATTCTCCACGTGCATCGCCCAATAGCATCATTTTGCCTAAAGCATGATAGGTTGTGTTGCCTTTTGTTTTTGAAATGTCTCCTCCTGCATATACTAGGCTCGTAGTTTTTTTGCGTAAACTCCAATCAGCTGTTAAGTCAGTATTTTGTTCTATATCGAAATCAATAAAAGCACGTACTCCCATTAATGCCCACTTATGAAAACCCTCATTTAGAGATATATATGCTGTATTTTTTAATACATTGAAAGCCACAGTGTCGTTGGTGCTAGTGGTACTGTAGTATGAGTTTTGGTAAAAATCAGATATGCTTTTTTCGTAGTATTTCTTTTGGTTTTGTTCAAACGATATACTATGACCAAAGGTAGTAACAGGAACAAATTTGTTGTCGTTAGTGTGAAATCCAAGATGGTATTGCTGTGATGCATACAAATAAAATGAATGGAAAATAGACCATGCATTGGATAAATTGACAGGTAGATTATAACTTTCTATCGTACTCGTTAGTTGGCTTATGTCAGCAATACCTCCATTTTCAAAATGTTTTAGGTTGTTAAGTGCTGTGATAAAATGTATGCCATATTTGTCTCCTAAATAGCTACCATACAATGCTCCGCTAAGTCCGTCTGTTGCTTGGTTTTGATAGGCTCCTCGTCCGTATATATGGTTGGCTAGTAACGAAAAATTAAGTTTAGGTGTAGCGTTTACTGTAAATAATCCCGAAATATTGTCTTCTTCTCTGTAAGTAAAACCTCCTGTATGATAGCTTACATTACTAAAAGGTGTTTTTGTATTGTAAAATGAAATATTTTCGGGCGAAAGGAAATAGGATGCATACGTATTTTTAAACAAAAATGAATGGGTTACGTAGCCTTGATTTTTGTCAAAATAAATTTTTGATTCAGCAGGTAGTCCTAAGTTTCCTAGCCACGATGTTGCTATAGTGTGGTTATATACTGGATTTGTTTTTGAATGATAATTAAGTGCTATTGTGTCTACCTCTATGAATTCTTTATCTCCACTATGTGGATCAATTTTCCAAACAGAAACTCCTTGTTTTGCATTTTCTGCATGCACTCCAAAATGCAAGCACACGAAAAAAAACAAAAGAAGATGGAAGTGTGTTTTCATGCAATAAATAGGTATTATTGATCAATGTTAAAGATAGCTTGGTATCTGTGGGTTTAATCCTCTGAAAATATACTCTTTTTATAGTGTCAAAAGTACTATTTAGTCTTTAAAATAACAAAAATATTTTATAAACGTTGTGATACCTGTTGTATCATGTTTGTTTTCCATACTGAAAAAGTGCCTGCAAGTATTTGTTTGCGTGCCTCTTGCACTAACCATAAATAAAAAGCTAGATTGTGAATGGATGCAATTTGCAATCCTAACAATTCGTTGGATATAAACAAATGACGCAAATAGGCTTTAGAGTAGGCGGTATCTACATACGATGCTCCATCTATTTCGATAGGAGAAAAATCGTCTGCCCATTTTTTATTACGCATATTTATAATTCCATTTTTTGTAAAAAGCATACCGTTTCTGCCATTGCGTGTAGGCATTACACAGTCAAACATATCTACCCCTCGTTCAATAGCTTCCAATAGGTTGGCAGGTGTACCAACACCCATTAGGTAACGAGGTTTATCTGTAGGCAGTATCTCGTTTACTATTTCAATCATTTCATACATTTTTTCGGTAGGTTCGCCTACTGCCAAGCCTCCAATAGCATTTCCTTCTCTGCCTTGCGAGGCTACAAATTCTGCCGACTGTTTGCGTAAATCTGGATATACGCATCCTTGCACAATGGGAAAAAATGTTTGGCTATACCCATATTTCGGTTCAGTAGCATCAAAATGTTGTATGCCACGTGCCAACCATCGATGCGTAAGTTCCATTGATTTTTTTGCATACGCATAATCGGCATCACCTGGGGTACATTCGTCAAGAGCCATAATAATGTCTGCTCCGATAATACGCTGAATATCTACCACATTTTCGGGCGTAAACAAATGTTTTGAACCATCAATATGCGAATGAAAGGTTACGCCCTCTTCTTTCATTTTTCGTCTATGCGAAAGTGAAAATACCTGAAAACCACCACTATCCGTAAGTATAGGCTTGTCCCATCCGTTAAATTTATGTAAGCCTCCTGCTTTTTCCAGAATCTCGATACCTGGTCGGAGGTATAAATGGTAGGTGTTTCCTAAGATGATTTGTGCTTTTATATCCTCTTTCAACTCGTGTTGATGTACTGCTTTTACTGATGCTACTGTACCTACGGGCATAAAAATGGGTGTTTCTATTTGTCCATGGTCGGTTGTTATTAAGCCTGCTCGAGCATTACTTTTGGGGTCGGTATGTTGTAGTTCAAATGTCATTTCATTAACTTTTTTCTATGCTAATCGTTTCTGCGGTTAATATAATAGACTCAATCGTATTAATTTTATGTATTACGTAAGGCGTTTTCACACGAATATAGTTATCTGTAAATCCATACATAAAACCGCCTTTTTTAGTGCCTTCCCATAAAACGGGTCGGATGGTATGCTTAAAGTTAGTGTAAAAAGCCTCTGTCTTTTGCTCGGATAACGAGAGTAATAAGTGGCTCCGTCTTTTTTTTTCGTTGGGTGTTACCACATGCTCAATTTTTAATGCTTGTGTGCCTGCTCTTTCCGAATACGAAAATACATGCAATTGTGAAATAGGTAAAGATTCAATGAATTGGTAAGTTGTTTCAAAATAGGATGTGGTTTCTCCTCGTACGCCTACAATTACATCTACACCAATAAATGCGTGTGGCATCAGTTGTTTTATAGTGGCAATTTTTTGAGCAAACAATTCGGTTGTGTAGCGTCTTTTCATTAAGTTTAATACCTCATTACAGCCCGACTGTAGTGGAATATGAAAATGAGGCATTAGTTTGGTAGATTGTGCCACTAGAGCAATAATATCATCTGTTAATAAATTTGGTTCAATAGAAGATATCCTATAACGTTCTATTCCTTCTACTTGTTCAAGTGCCTTTAATAAATCAATAAATGATTCGTTTGTTGAATGTCCAAAATCACCAATATTGACGCCCGTTAATACTATTTCTTTACCACCAAGTGCTGCAATGCTTTGTGCATCTTTTACTAAATTTTCGATAGAGCCATTTCTACTTCTTCCTCTAGCCAATGGAATAGTACAGTAGCTACAAAAATAATCACACCCATCTTGTACTTTTAAAAAATGCCTTGTCCTGTCTTCGCTCGAATATGAATGATGAAATTCAGTCATTCGGTTGGTAGGGCTAGCTTGCAATTTGTTGGGCATAGCAGTCTTCTTTGCTATAATATCAGGAATATTGAATTTATCGTTTGCTCCCAACACCAAATCAACATTGGGTATAGAAGTAATATCATCGGGTTTGAGTTGAGCATAACAACCTGTAACAATAACAAAAGCTCCTGGGTTTTCTTTAATGGCTTTGGTAATAGTTTGTCTACATTTCTTATCAGCACTATCTGTTACCGAGCAGGTGTTAATAATACAAAGCGAGGCTGGCTCGTGAGGGGCTACTTTGCGATACCCTTGCTCAATCAAACTTTTACCTATAGCAGATGTTTCCGAAAAATTCAGTTTGCAACCTAGTGTATAAAAAGCTACCGTTTTATTGTCAAAAACAGATGTGTCAATCATAATTATATGTACATGGAATCATTCAAAATCAGGATGCAAAAGTACTATTTTTTTGCTGTATTGCATCTATTTGTTGTTATAAATGAATATTCCTTAACGTTTTATAGCTATGTTATTTAGGTGGATATATACCAGATAGAGGTATTATCAGTATAGGGATGATTCGTTTTATTGTCCTTTTACAAAATAGTTAACGAGTTAATTCATTTTCCCAAGACACAATGCCGTTGTCTAGCTCATATCCTTGTAGTCCAATTGCACTCATTTTTTCAGCTGCAATTTTACTTCTTCTCCCAGCTCTGCAATAGATAGCCACAGGGATATGTTTATCCAATTGTATTATTTTTGAGTCAAAATCTGGATTTCTAACATCCATGCAAATAGCCCCTTGAATATGTCCTTGATTAAATTCTTCAGGTGTGCGTACATCCACAATTTGAAGAGTATCTGTACGTAATATTTGCTCAAACTCTTTTGCATCAACTGATTTAAAAGAACTTGTTTGACTGGTGCAACTTGTGATGGTGAAAATAAGTATACTTAAAATAAGTAAACGGGTTGTCATATTTTTTTATGTTATTGTATGCATAATTACCACAAATGTACACATAATTAATAAACTTGGAATGATATTTTTTTTGAATTAGTGTTTTTCCTCTTCAAAAATTTAGATAATAATCTTTTGTAAGTTCACTATATTCTTTGGTATACTGATGTCTTTGTTCTTGTTCAATTACCAAATGCTGTGTAAGCGGGGTTGTTTCTTTTTTCGAAAATAGTTGCATGATGCGTTTGGCTGGGCTCGTAGGTGTTGGGTAAACAAACGTTTTTTGTGTGCAATAAAGATTTGCCAGCAAAGCCTTTTTAGCTACTATTTCACTTTCATGTGTAGGTAATATGACACAAAAATATCCCCAAGGTTGTAGTAATTTTTCAACGCCATCAACTAATTCGTCTAGCGTAAGCGAATCACTATGTCGAGCTATTGTACGTTGTCTGTTTGGAGTATGCAATGAATTGTGAAAATAAGGGGGATTTGATACAATAACATCATATTTATGTAATTCGTTTTTGGCAAATGATTGAAAATCGGTTTCATAAATCTGTAATCGATTGCTCCAAGGAGAAGATATGAAATTTTCTTTGGCTTGTTGAGCTGCCAAGGTGTCTATTTCTACGGCATCAATATGGGCATGTGTGCGTTGAGCGAGCATCAGAGCAAGTAATCCACTTCCTGTTCCAATGTCCAATATACGGGTAGTGCTAAGTGGTATGGGAGTCCATGCCCCAAGCAGCACACCATCTGTGCCAACTTTCATAGCACAATTTTCTTGGTTAATTCTAAATTGTTTAAACTCAAAAAACGAATTTCTTGCCATAAATATGTTAAAAATGCAAATATACAGTAAACTTTTCATATACTAAACAGTGTCTAACTCCCATCAATATGGCTATCGAACAAATCAATTTATTATTCGTGTAAAAATGTTGAAAAATAGCAAAATCCTGTTTGTTTGGAATGCTAAAATATTGTATCTTTGTGCAATTTTTGAGAACTACTCATTGTAACATATTTATATTAGTAAAACATGCAAAAAAGCAAAGCTGCCAAGTTGGTGTTAGAGAATGGAGTCGTTTTTCATGGGTACTCCTTCGGTTATGAACAGTCGAAAGCAGGAGAGGTGGTTTTTAACACTGCCATGATGGGCTATCCCGAAAGTTTAACAGACCCTTCCTATTCGGGTCAAATCTTAGCATTTACTTTTCCTTTAATCGGCAATTATGGTGTTCCTTCTTCCAATGTAACCCATCAAATTGCCGATTTTTTTGAGTCCGAAAAAATTCATGCTTCGGGCGTAGTAGTGTCAACATATTCGTTTGAATACAGCCACTGGAATGCAAAACAAACCCTAAGCGATTGGTTGATTGAAAACAAAGTGCCAGGTATTTATGGCGTTGATACGCGTGAATTGACAAAAGTATTGCGCGAAAAAGGTGCAATGAAAGGAAAAATCGTTATCGAAGATGCTGATGTTGATTTTATCGATTCAAATGCAATTAATCAGGTAAACATCGTGTCGTGCAAAGAGGTAATGCACTACGGAAATGGAAAGAAAAAAGTAGTATTGGTCGATTGTGGTGTAAAACATAACATCATTCGTTGCTTATTAAAAAGAGATGTAACGCTCATTCGTGTGCCTTGGAATTATGATTTTAATACCCTCGAATTTGATGGCTTATTTTTGTCTAATGGTCCTGGCGACCCATCTACATGTGCTGAAACTGTAGAACATATACGCAAAGCAATGAAACGCAATGTACCCATATTTGGTATTTGCATGGGCAATCATTTGTTGGCAAAAGCGGGTGGTGCTGAAACATATAAACTAAAATATGGTCATCGTAGCCACAACCAACCCGTGCGTATGGTGGGAACAAATCGTTGTTTTGTAACTTCACAAAATCATGGATATGCTGTTGATAACACTACCTTGAGTGAAGAATGGGAACCTCTTTTCCAAAATATGAATGATGATACCAACGAAGGTCTAAAACATAAATCAAAACCTTTCTTTTCAGTCCAATTTCACCCCGAAGCAGCAAGTGGACCTACTGATACAGAATTTTTATTTGACGAATTTATTAAAATGATTGACTAATGAACGAGAATTTAATACCAGGAATAAAAAAAGTTATTGTTTTAGGCTCAGGAGCACTCAAAATTGGGGAAGCTGGCGAATTTGATTATTCAGGCTCTCAAGCTCTGAAAGCACTAAAAGAAGAAGGAATTTACACCGTTTTGGTCAATCCAAATATCGCTACCATTCAAACATCCGAAGGGGTAGCCGACCAGATTTATTTCTTACCCATTACGCCATTTTTTGTCGAAAAAGTCATCCAAAAAGAAAAACCTGATGGTATTTTGTTGGCTTTTGGTGGTCAAACAGCTCTTAACTGTGGTGTACAATTGCACCGATTAGGAATTTTAGAAAAATACAATTTGCGCGTATTGGGAACTCCCGTACAGGCAATTATGGATACAGAAGACCGCGATTTGTTCGTGAAAAAACTCGACCAAATTGATGTAAAAACAATCAAAAGTTTTGCTGTAGATAATATGGAAGATGCTCGCAAAGCTGCTAAAGATTTGGGGTATCCAATTATTATACGTGCGGCTTATGCCTTAGGTGGTTTAGGTAGTGGATTTTGTGATAATGAAGAGGAATTAGATGCAATGGCTGAAAAATCATTGTCTTTCTCTCCCCAAATATTAGTCGAAAAATCATTAAAAGGGTGGAAGGAGGTTGAGTACGAGGTAGTTCGCGACCGTTTCGACAACTGTATTACAGTATGTAATATGGAGAATTTCGACCCGCTCGGTATTCATACGGGCGAAAGTATCGTTATTGCTCCTTCGCAAACGCTTACAAATGCCGAATACCACAAATTGCGTGAATT
>Ga0255345_1001530_pt1 | contig 32985 bp, 30 predicted proteins | sample wastewater_treat_6_FD_192415 | JGI IMG/M metagenome (GOLD analysis project Ga0255345, IMG submission 192415) | Wastewater microbial communities from Lulu Island WWTP, Vancouver, Canada - plant20 | ecosystem: Engineered > WWTP > Wastewater > Unclassified | place: Canada: Vancouver, British...
TTACCAGTTGATCCTCAAAACACTCTTAATGATAATTTATACTATACCTTTTATTGTAATCCCCAACAAGAATATATCCTCACCTCTTATATGGAATCAAAAACCTTTGGTCCCAAAGGTAATGAAACCTCTAAAACCAATAAAGATGGTGGTCCAGATCCCTACCTCTATGAAGTAGGTAGTGATTTATTCATCTCACCCCTCAAACCAGTTGCTTCTTGGTCTTTTGATGAAGGAGCTGGTACTATTGCTAATGATAGTAGTGGTAATAACAACAATGGTATTCTATATGGTAATCCAACATGGACAACAGAAGGTCAAGTTAATAAAGCCTTGAGTTTTGATGGCAGTAATGATTATGTAGATTGCGGGAATGATGAAAGTTTGAATTTGACAAGCGTAGGAAGCGTTGAAGTATGGGCAAATATAAAAACATATTCAAATTATCCTGGTATTGTGTCTAAAGGAGCTATAGGAGGCTGGGATACGAATGGTTACGGAATATGGTTATGGGAGGGGAAGGTAGCGGGAACAATAACAAATAAAGCAGAAAACCCAAACCATATCACGTTTTCTTTCGGTAGTCCTGCGATAAACAAATGGAATCACTATGTGCTGGTTTGGGACGGAAGCTATGTATATGGATATTTTAACGGAATCGAGGTTTTCAAACAAACACAAACACTCAATGTTCCAATTACCAGCTATAATTTGGAATTAAGTCATATTGCAAGCACAGCATTTAACGGTCTCATCGACGAAGTCCGTATTTACAATCGGGCTCTATCAGCTGAGGAGATAAAAAGACATTATGAAATGAGTAAATAATAGTATTGAAGTAATAGTGAAATGATAGCGGCGAAATGATAGCAGCGAAGGCCTTTGGCCTTCGCTGCTACACTATTGGTTTTACCATGCAAACTAATAAGCAACTATTACTAATGTGGATGGGATTCTTCACTTCGTTCAGGATGACTGCAGGGGGTTTGCTGTATGTGGGATTCCCGCCTTCGGCGGGCAGGCTTTAACCCCTGTCTATCGGCAGGCAGGGCTAACGCTCAGGAACGACGTCTCCATTTGTCATCCTGAGGGCGAAGCTTGAAGGATCCCATGCCAACTAATAAGCGACTATCACTGCTGTGCGTGGGATTCTTCACTTCGTTCAGAATGACTGCAGGGGGTTTGCTGTATGTGGGATTCCCGCCTTCGGCGGGCAGGGGGCTTCGCCTTCAGGATGACACTATAAAAACAGCAGGCGGGCTTTCAGGATGACGGGGTGAAAAATTATATTTAAAATAAGACTAATAAATACTTATTTTTATTAAAATCAGACTAATAAATACTTATTTTAAAAATTTTTATATTTATTAATTAATAACAACTAATTAATAAAGTGGCGGCGAAATTTTAAAAAAATTTCGCCGCTACTCATTATAATTTATCAGAATGGATTTATTATTAATTGATAGAAATTTAATAATTGATAGAAATTAAAAAATTTCACAGAATACAAAAATAATTTATAATTAATAAATAATTAATTATAGATAAAACAAATGATTAAAAATAAAAAAAATGACAAATTTATTGTAGGCATTGATGAGGTGGGACGTGGCGCTATAGCTGGGCCATTAGTTTTAGGAGCAGCGGCTGGTTATTTGAATAATAAAAATAAAAAATTTCTAACAGGAGTTAGAGATTCGAAAAAATTAACATTTAACCAACGTCTTTTATGGTATAAAAAGTTTAAAAATTCTGATTTAAATTTTTACTGTGTATTTATTAGTAATAATTTTATTGATAAATACGGAATGAGCAAATCATTAAAAGAAGGAGTGAAGCGATTATTAAAAAAAATTGATAAAAAAATAGATTTAGTATTGTTAGATGGGGGATTAAAAGCGCCAGAAAAATATAATCAAAAAACAATTATTGGAGGTGATGATAAAGTTCCTTTTATTTCTGCTGCTTCCATTTATGCTAAGGTTAAAAGAGATTTATATATGATAAGAATGGATAAAAAAATTAATTATTGTTTTGCTGATCATAAGGGCTATGGGACAAAAAAGCATTTTTTATTAATTAAAAAAAATGGTATTAGTAAAGTTCATCGAAAAACTTTTTTAAAAAATATTGTCAAAAAATAAAGAATTGTTAAAATAATAATATCTTGCGGGTGTGGTGTAGTGGCAACACGTCTCCCTTCCAAGGAGAAGATCGCCGGTCCAAATCCGGTCACCCGCTCTAAAAATATGAAGTTTTCTCTTGCTATTCCTTGTTATAACGAAGAAAAAAATCTTCCTTTGTTGTTAGAGTCAATTAATAAATTAAATTATCCTCGTAATGATTTTGAAATAATAATAATAGATAATAATTGTGTTGATAAAACAGTAGAAATAGCTAAAAAATTTGGGGTTGATAAAATTGTCAAAGAGGAGAAGCAAGGGTTAACATATGCGAGACAAAGAGGATTTTTAAGCGCTGAAGGAGAAATCATTTGTTGTATTGATGCTGATTGTCAATTACCTGTTGATTGGCTTAAAAATGCTTCTCTATTTTTTGAAGATTTAAAAATTATTGCTGTTTCTGGACCATGTGATTATTTTGATGCCAATCCAATTTTTCGTAATATTTCTTTGTTTTTCCAATTAGTTTTTTATCCTTTGGCTCCAAAAACTTTAAATCTTTTTTTTAAAAAACCAGCCGCTTTAATAATCGGAGGTAATTCTTTAATTAGAAAATCAGCTTTAGAAAAAATTGAAGGTTTTGATACATCTGTTAAATTTTGGGGAGAGGATTCTCTAACAGCTTTTCGCTTAGCTAAAATAGGAAAAGTAGTTTTTAATTCAAAAATGAAAATTTTTTCTTCTAGTCGTCGTTTTCAAAAAGATGGTTATTTTAAAACTAGTATTTATTATTTTTTAAATTATTTTAGTTTGTATTTTAAAAACAAACCTTTTGTTAAAGAAAAATAGAAAAATTAGCTGAATTTTGTTTAATATTATTTTAATTGACAAAATAAAATAATTTTCTAATATAAAATTATATGTTATCAATTATTGAAACAGGAGGAAAGCAATATTTAATCAAAGAAGGAGATAAAATAAAAGTTGAAAAATTAGAAGGAAAAGAGGGCGATAAGATTAATTTCGATCACGTTCTTTTGGTTGAAAATGAAAAAAACATTGAGATTGGTAAACCGTATTTAAAAAATTATATTGTTGAAGGAGAAATTACAAAGGTTGGTCGTTTACGAAAGGTAATAGTTTTTCGTTATCACAATAAAACTCGTTATCGCAAAACGAAAGGTCATCGTCAGTGGTATTCTGAAGTAAAAATAAATAAAATAAAATAAAAAATCTCTCTTTAAAAAAGAGATTTTTATTTTATTAATAACACAATTATATTTTAACGCCGATTAAAAAGAGAATTTTTAATTGTTTCTTCGTCAGCAAATTCAATTTCTCCGCCAGTTGGAATACCTCGTCCAATTCGGGTAATTTTTTTAGCTAAATTTTTTAATTTTCTTTCAAGATACATTGCCGTTAGGTCTCCTTCGGTTGTTGGATTAACGGCAATAATAATTTCTTCGGCTATTTTTTCTGGTAAATTTTTAATCCTTTTTTCTAAAACATCAAGTCGCAGAGTATTATAACTATTAATATCAGATGGATTTATTAAATGCCCTAAAATATGATAAGTACCAGAGAAAAGGCGAGTTTGTTCAATAGAAAAAACATCAATTTCTTTTTCAACAATACAAATAATATTAGAAAGACGTTTGGGATTGTTGCAAATATCACATAAATTATTTGCTCCTTCAAAAGGTAAAAAACATTGATGGCAAATTTTTATATTTTTATTTAAGTCATTTAATTTTAAAATTAATTCGTGACGAATTTCGTTGTGGCGAATTAAATAAAAAACTAAACGAAAAGCCTGTCTTTTGCCAATAGAAGGGAGTCGAGAAATAACTTCAATAAGATTTTTAATAGATAAAGGATACATATATTTTAGTTTATTCTACAATTGACCAACCAAAATCAGTTTCATCTGCTTCTTCATTAAAGGTTTCGTCAATGTTTCTAAATGTTGTTAATTCGGGTATAAATTTGATTTTGACAGTTCCTAATGGGCCATTACGATGTTTGGAAATAATAATTTCCGCGGTATTTTTTTCTTCTTCATTTAATTCAGATTCTAATTTATCGCGATCTTTACGATAAATAAACAAAACAACATCAGCGTCTTGTTCAATAGAGCCCGATTCACGCAAATCAGAAAGTTTAGGTATTTTTGAATCACGTTGTTCAACGGCTCGTGAAAGTTGAGAAACAGCTAAAACGGGTATATTTAATTCTCGTCCCAAAGCTTTAAGACCACGGGAAATTTCAGTAATTTGCTGGACCATACTGCTATTATAATTTTCGCGCGGGACAATTAATTGGAGATAATCAATAACTATTAAATCCAATCCTTTTTCCGCTTGTAATCGTCGTGCCATTGTTCGAATCTGCATAATATTAGGAGAAGAATTATCATCAATGTAAATTGGCGCTTGAGAAAGACGATCTAATCCTTGTTGTAATACTTCAAAATGTTCGGAATTTAATTTTCCAGTGCGAATACGCCAAAGCTCAATGCCGGATTCGGCGCTTATTAAACGATCAACCACTTGTTCTTTAGACATTTCCAAGCTAAAAATACCAACACTTTTTTTCTCTTTGATAGCAGCATAACGAGCAATATCTAAAGCTAAAGAGGTTTTTCCTAATGATGGTCGAGCAGCTAAAATAATTAAATCAGAGGGTTGTAAACCAAATAATTTTTTATCTAATTCAGTAAATCCAGTAGGAATGCCTGAAAATTGCTTTTCGCCTTGTTGAAGCATTTCTATGCGTTCAAAAGCTTTGGAAAGCATTGGTTTTAAAGGCAAGAAATCTTGTTTTAATGATTTTTGAGTAATTTGGAAAAGTTTATGTTCGGCTTCATCCAGTAATGATTCAATATCTTTATTTTCTTGCCAAGCCATTTCACTAATTTCATAAGAGGTGGTAATTAAATTGCGTAAAATTCTTTTTTGTTGAACAATTTTAGCATAATTAACAACATGGCTACTGGTTGGAACAAGATTAATTAAAGAAGCTAAATAACTAGCGCCGCCAATTTCACTTAACTGTTTTCTTTCTTTTAATTTATTAGTGACGCTAACAATATCAATAGGTTCGTGTTTGTTGTATAGATCCAAAATAGCGTTATAAATTTTTTGATGACTTGTTTTATAAAAATCTTCTGGTTCTAAAAAATCAGCAACTTTAATAATTGCTTCTTTATCAATTATTAAGCAACCCAAAACTGATTGTTCAGCTTCAATATTTTGAGGTGGCAATCCTTTGAAAATTTGTTCGTTTGGTTTATTAGTATTATTATAATCTTTATTCATAGGTTAATTTTAAAACAAAAAAATCAAAAAGAGAATTAACAAGATATCCACTTAATTATTTTGTTTTTTAATCCATAAATTTATAGCATCAAAAGTTTTAGGAAACATTTCTAAAATTTTTTCTTTTTCAATTTTGCTAAATTTTTTTAAAACTAAATCTTTGGCTTTTTCAGTTCTTGCCGTTTCTTTGTTAAAATTATTTCGGACGCCAATTCTTAATCGCCAAAAATTTTTAGAATGTAAATTATCAATGATTGATTCTATACCCTTATGTCCTGCTGCTCCTCTATTTTTTTGTAATTTGAAATTACCTAATAAAATATCGGTATCATCATGAACAATTAAAACATTATATAGCGGGACAGAAAAATAATCTATTAATTTTCTTACAATTCTTCCGGATTCGTTCATAAAACATTGGGGAACAGCTAAAATAATATTGCTATTTTGAGAAATTAAAGCATTCAATTTTTTATTTTCAGAAAGAGAATTAAATTGTTGATTTTCAACAAAAGAAAAAACAAATTCTTTTCCAATATTATGATAAGTATTATTAAATTCTTTTCCTTTATTGTTTAGCCCAATGATTAAAATCATATTTATAATTTTAATTTATCAAAAAATAATAAGCAAATTTTTTCTTGACAAAAAAGCAATTAATTATTTTTAATAATAAATTAAAGTAATATTAAAAAATTGACAAAAACAAATTATTGAGTATAATAGAATAATGAAGTGAGTGTATTTCCTGAGCGTTTAGTCGTTTAGGAAAGTCCAATTGCTGTGGAAAGCCTGCCTTTTTAGGCAGGTTTTTCTTTTTGACTTTTATTTTTTTATTTTTTATATTTATAATAGAGGTTACAAAGAAGCTGTAAAAAATAAAGATTCGGTTTTATTCTGGTCCGGAGTCTATGCACTCGCTTAAATAGCAATTGGAGTCAACTACTCTGGACCAGAATGAAACGGAATAATATTTATTATGACTAATAATAATTTAGAAATTAAATCAAACGTTAATTTTTCAACATTAACAACTTTTAAAATTGGTGGACCAGCTAAGTATTTTTGTGAAATTAAAAATTCAAAGGATTTAAAAGAGGCTATTGATATAGCCAAAGAATTACAAAAACCTTATTTTATTTTAGGCAATGGTTCTAATCTTTTAGTTAGTGATGATGGATTTGATGGATTAGTAATAAAAATTAAAAATTCAGAAATAAAAATTAATGATTTGGGAGATTTTTTTGAAATAACTGTTGACGCAGGCGTTCTTTTGTCACAACTTTTAGCAAAAACGTTAGAAATTGGAGCTCAAGGATTAGAATGGGCAACAGGCATTCCCGGCGCAATAGGTGGTAGTATTTATGGCAATGCTGGCGCTTATGGACAGAGTATCGGAGAAGCGGTAGAAAAAGTTATTGCTTTAGACCCTAATACATTAAAAACAAAAGAATTCCAAAAAGAAGAATGTAATTTCAGTTATCGGCATAGTATTTTTAAAAGAAACGGACTTATTATTTTATCAGCTCAGTTAAAATTAAAGAAAGGCGATAGTGAAACATCAAGAAAAATAATTTTAAATTATATTGAGCAACGAAAAAATAAAATTCCGAATTATCCTTCAGCTGGCTGTGTTTTTAAAAATATTCCTTTAGAAAAAGATTCTTTGAAATTATTACAAAAAATTCCTTCCGAAATAATAAAAGGTAATAAAATTCCCGTTGGCTATTTAATTGAACAGTGCAATCTTAAAGGTAAAAAAATCGGTGATGCTCAAATTTCTCCCTTGCATGCTAATTTTATTGTTAATTTAGGAAAAGCTACAGCCAAAGAGGTTTATCAATTAATTGAACTTTGCAAACAAAATGTTTTAGAAAAATATGATATAAAAATAGAAGAAGAAATTCAATATTTAGGAAATTTTGAATAAAAAAGTCGAATAAATAATAAAAAATAAAAATATGAATTTAAATTATAAAATAAAAAACGAAGAGGTTGATGAAGAAATTAAAAAATATGTTCAAGAAAAAATTGGCGGTCTTGTTGATCAATATCTTGAAAAACTTGATGAAAAAATAAACATTCCTATTGAAGTAGAAATAAAAAAAGAAACTCATCATAGAAAAGGAAATGTTATTTATACAGAAGTTAATATTAAAGTACCGGGAAAAATTTTACGAGCTTCAACTTATGCCTTAACAGTTCAAGCCGGTATTGATGAAATAGAAGATGATTTAAAAAGACAAATTAAAAAATATAAAGAAAAAAAAGAATCCAAATTAAGAAAAGACTGGTTAAAACTTAAAAGTTTTTTGCAAGGAGAAAAGAGGGAATAAATAAAGTGGTAAAAATTTCAAAGAAATTTTTGTCAACACCCTCAACAAATTTTAACTTGACAAATAAAAAATTAATAATAAAATCAAAATTAGCATTCAGGAGTCGAGAGTGCTAATTTTAAAAATAATTAAAAATAAAATAAATTTATGTTAAAACCATTAGCTGATTATATCGTTTTAGAACCTATCAAAGAAGAAACGACAACTGAATCCGGTCTCGTTTTACCAGAAACAGCCGAACAAGAAAAATCTCAAAAAGGAAAAGTTATTGCCGTTGGTCCCGGCAAATTAAATGATAAAGGCGAAAGAATTCCAGTGGAAGTAAAAATTGGCGATATCGTTTTATTTCATCAATACGGACCATCAGAAATAAAAATTGATAAAAAAGAATATTTAGTTGCTAAAGAAGATGATATCGTTGCTATCATTGAATAAATTTTATTAAATTCTAAACAAGGTCATTAAATTAAAAAAAATTATAAAAATATGGCAAAACAAATTTTATTTAGCAGTTCAGCAAGAATGCAACTCAAAAAAGGAGTTGATAAATTGGCGAACGCTGTCAAAATTACTCTTGGTCCAAAGGGTCGAGCAGTTGTTTTAGATAAGGGCTATGGTTCACCGGTAATTACTTTAGACGGAGTAACGATTGCTAAAGAAATTGAATTACAAGATAAAATTGAGAATATTGGCGCCGAATTAGTTAAAGAAGTGGCGTCAAAAACTAATGATGTGGCTGGTGATGGAACGACAACAGCAACCCTATTGGCTCAATCATTAATTAACGAATCTTTAAAAAATGTTGAAGCTGGCGTTGATCCTATTGGAATGAGAAAAGGAATGGAAGCCGCTGCCGAAGCTTTAATAGAAGTTTTAAAGAAAATGTCAAAAAATATTTTTAACAAAGAAGAAATTGCTCAGGTTGCTACTATCTCGGCTCGTGATAATGAAATTGGTAATTTAATTGCCGAAATTATTGAACAAGCAGGAAAAGACGGAGTAATTACAGTAGAAGAATCTCAAACCTTAGGATTAAGTAAAGAAGTAGTAGAGGGATTACAATTTGATCGAGGTTATGTTTCTGCTTATATGGTGACTAATCCAGAAAAAATGGAAGCAGTACTTGATGATCCTTATATTTTAATTACCGATAGAAAAATTTCAGCCGTTAATGATATTTTATCTTTATTAGAAAAAATAATTCAAAGCGGTAAAAAGAATTTATTAATTATTGCTGATGATGTTGATGGTGAAGCATTAACAACATTAGTAGTTAATAAATTACGGGGTATTTTTAATACTGTTGCTGTTAAGGCGCCGGGTTTTGGTGATAGAAGAAAAGAAATGTTTCAAGATATTGCTACAATTTGTGGAGCGGAAGTAGTAGCTGAAGAATTGGGCCGTAAATTAGAAAATGCTGATATTTCTGTTTTGGGTAGCGCAAGACGTGTAATTATTGATAAAGATAAAACAACCATCGTTGATGGTCGTGGTTCCAAAACAGAAATTGAGAAAAGAATAAAACAAGTCAAAACTCTTTTAGAAAAAGCAGAATCAGAATTTGACAAAGAAAAACTTCAAGAAAGATTAGCAAAACTTTCTGGTGGAGTGGCAGTTATAAAAGTTGGTGCGGCTACTGAAGTAGAGCAAAAAGAAAAACAACATCGAATTGAAGATGCTATTGCGGCTACTAAAGCAGCGATTGAAGAAGGAATTGTTCCGGGTGGAGGAATTGCTTTATTACGAGCTTCAGAAAAGTGCAAAGAGCTTTTAGAAAAATTACGTCAAGATGAAAAAAATTTTGCTAAATTTGTTGGAGCTTCTATTGTTTTTGAAGCGGTAAAATCTCCAGTAAAACAAATTGCCGAAAATGCCGGTGAAAATGGTGAAGTGATAATTAATGAAATTTTAAAACACAAAGAAGAAACTTTTGGTTTTAATGCAGCCACAGGACAATTTGAAGATTTGGTTAAAGTAGGAATTATTGATCCAACAAAAGTTACTCGTTCGGCTTTGCAAAATGCTATTTCTTCGGCCTCAATGTTTCTAATTACCGAGGCGGTAATATCTGATTTGCCAGAAGAAAATAAAGAAAAAAATCATATTCATCCAGAAATGGGAATGCCTGAAGAATATTAAAATAACGGATAGAACAATCCCGAGGTTGCTCTCGGGATTTTAATTTATAAAATAAAAGCATGAAAACAAAAAGTGAGTTTGTTGTTGTTTTGGACAATATTAGAAGTTTGTATAATGTTGGTTCAATTTTTCGAACAGCTGAAGCTTTAGGTTTTAATAAAGTTTATTTAGGAGGAATTACCCCGGTTCCTGATAATAAAAATTTTGAAGCTATTCATAAAACGGCTTTGGGTGCCGAAAAATATTTATCGTGGGAAAAATCTTATTCAATTTTAAAAATTTTAAAAAAATTAAAAGAACAAAATTATTATTTAATTGCTTTAGAAATTGGGAAAAATGGTATTAAAATAAATCAATTTGAAAAATTGCCAAAAAAATATCAAAAAATTGCTTTAATTATTGGTAATGAAATAAAAGGAATAAATAAAAAACATTTAAACTATTGTGATAAAATTTTAGAAATTCCTTTGGTTGGCAAAAAAGAATCATTAAATGTTTCGGTGGCTTTTGGCATTGGAGCTTTCTGGATAAAAAATTTAAAATAAATTATAATTAAAAGGTCGTTTAATAAATAAAATAATAAAATTATGGAAAAAAAGCGAATTGCTATTAATGGTTTTGGTCGAATTGGTCGAATATTTTTTCGTCAAGCTTTAAAAAATGATAATTTAGAAATTGTGGCCGTTAATGATTTGGCTGATATTGATACGTTGGCCTATCTTTTAAAATACGATTCAGTTTATGGTCAATATAAAAAAGATATTCAAATAGAAAAAAGTGAAAAAACATTTTTGAAAATAGACGGCAAAGAAATTATTTTTTTACAGCAAAAAGATCCACTTCAATTGCCTTGGAAAGATTTAAACATTGATGTAGTGGTGGAATCCACTGGTGCTTTTGAGAGTTTTGAAAAAGCAAGCGCTCATTTACAAGCTGGCGCTAAAAGAGTAGTAATTACTGCTCCAGCTAAAGACGATGATGGAAGTTTAACTAAAGGAGCAACAATTATTTGCGGTATCAATGATGATTTAATTTCAAAAGTAAATATTACTTCTAATGGTTCTTGCACTACTAACGCTATTGCGCCAGCTTTAGTTATTCTTTCTAAAGAAATAGGTATTAAAAAGGCTATATTAAATACGACGCATGCTTATACAGCAACGCAAAAAATTGTTGATGGTCCTGATGCTAAAGATTTGCGTCGAGGACGAGCAGGGGCTATTAATTTAGTTCCATCAACTACGGGAGCGGCAATTGCTGTCGGGAAAATTATAAAAGAACTTGATGGAATATTTGATGGCATTTCAGTAAGAACTCCAGTGCCAACGGTTTCTTTGGCTGATATTACTTTTGTTGCTAATAGAAAAACTAGTGTTGAAGAGATTAATCAAATATTTATTAATGCCGCTAATGATTTACATTGGAAAAATATTTTAACCGTTGTTTCTGATCCGGTTGTTTCTACTGATTTAATTGGCAATAATAATCCTTCTATTGTTGATTTATCATTTATTAAAGTGATTGATGGTGATTTAGTTAAAATATTAATTTGGTATGATAATGAGTGGGGATATGTGGCTAGTTTAATAAAGCACGTAGAAAATATTAATTTCTAAATTCTGAATGTAGCTCCGTTTACCGGGCAGGCGTTCAGAATGATCACTGTTTTTTAATGTCATCCTGAGGGCTTCAGCCCCTGCCTACCGGGCAGGCAGGCGAAGGATCCCATGGATTTCAGCAATAATCAGCAATCATTGCTGTGCGTGGGATTCTTCGTTAACACTCAGAATGACAACTTCTATTTTGTCATCCTGAAGGCGAAGCCTGAAGGATCCCTCGGCTTTCAGCAATAATCAGCAATCACTACTGTGGATGGGATTCTTCGCTACGCTCAGAATGACATTAGGCGAATGAACGTAGTCATAAGTTATTGGGTTAAACAAACGGAATTTGCATTGCGTGGGATCCTTCACCCGCCTACGGCGGGCAGGCCCCCAGGATGACAAAATAGGAGCAGTTATTTTTACTACCAATACCATCAATTAGCACTCTTGACATTAGAGTGCTAATTTTATATAATGGAAACACATTATGTTAACTGAGCGACAGAAAAAAATTTTAGAATATATTATTAATGAATATACGGTGACAAAAAAGCCGATTGGATCAAAAGAATTTTGTCAGAAATATTTTAAGGATTTAAGTTCGGCGACTATTCGGCGAGAGTTTAATTTTTTGACGGTTAATAAATATTTAACTCAACCTTATTGGTCTGCTGGACGTTTACCTACTAATAAGGCCTATCAATGGTTTATTAAAGAAAATCTATTGAATAGAGAAAAAAATGAAGATGAACTAGATCGATGGGTAAAAAAATTAGATGATTGGAAAAAATTATCCTTTGAAGAAATTGCTAAAAAAATTTCTCAACTTTGTGAAAGTTTAACAATTGGTTATTTATTAAATGATCAATTAATTTATCGTTACGGATTAAAAAGATTTTTTGAGCAATTAGAGGAAATGGAATTGCAAAATTGGGAAAGTGTGTGGGAAGATGTTGATTTGTTGGATGAAAGATTAAAAAAGCGAATTAATGATTTAATAGAGGAACCGTTTCAAATTTTTATTGGAAAAGAAAGTCCGATTACTCGAGATGAAAATTTAAGTGTTATTTCTTATACGGTTTTTGATGACGAAAAACAGAATTTATTAATTTTAATTGGTCCCAAAAATATAATTTGTGAAAGAAATTTAAATATTTTACAAACTGCTTATGATATTTTAAATGGTTCGAATTTAAACAAAAAATAAAAAAATATGGAAGAACAAAATAAAATAAATAATGAAGAAAAAATTAAAGAAGAAGAAAAAATTAAAGAATTGGAAAAAAAATTAGAAGAAGCAGAAAAATTAAAGAATGATTATTTGGAGGGATGGCAAAGAGAAAGAGCAGAATTTCTTAATTTTCAAAAAGAAATAAAAAAAAGAAATGAAGAAATCATTAAAAATGCAAATGAAGATATGATTAGAGATTTACTCACGGTATTAGATAGTTTTGATATTTCTATTAATTCCTTAAATGTTGAAGGATTAACGCCAACCGAAAAAAATATTAGAAGAGGGATAGAGTTGATTAGAGAGCAAATGTTAAATGTTTTAGAACAAAAGGGATTAAAAGAAATAAAATCAGTAGGTGAAAAATTTAATCCAATTTATCATGAAGCATTAGAGATTATAAAAGGAGAAGAAGATGATAAAATAGCGGAGGAAATAATTAAAGGATATGAATTGAGTGGTAAAGTAATTCGACCAGCGAAGGTTAAGGTGATAAAAAATAATAAATAAATATAATTAAAGGTCTAAAATAAAAAAATAAAAAACTATTAAATTAAAACAAAAATATGAGTAAAATATTAGGAATTGATTTAGGAACAACAAATTCGGCTATGGCCATAATTGAAGCTGGCCAACCAAAAATTATTGAAAACAAAGAAGGAATAAGAACAACCCCTTCTATTGCGGCTATTGCTAAAAATGGCGAACTTTTAGTCGGCGTTTTAGCCAAAAGACAATCAGTTACCAATGCTCAAAATACCATTTTTTCTATTAAAAGATTAATCGGACGTAAATTTACTGATTCTGAAGTGCAACGAGATAAAAAATGGTTGCCTTATGAACTGAGAGAATCAGCTAATGGAGGCGTTGAGGTTAAAATGGGAGAAAAATGGTATCGTCCAGAAGAAATTTCAGCAATGATTTTACAAAAACTTAAAACTGATGCGGAAGAAAAATTAGGAGAAAAAATTGACGAAGCCATTATTACCGTGCCAGCTTATTTTGATGACAGTCAAAGACAAGCGACTAAAAATGCTGGAGAAATTGCTGGTTTTAAAGTGAAAAGAATTTTAAACGAACCGACGGCTGCTGCTTTAGCTTACGGCTTAAATAAAAAAACCAATGAACGAATTATTGTTTATGATTTTGGTGGTGGCACTTTTGATATTTCTATTTTGGAAGTTTCGGAAGATACAATTGAAGTAATTGCTACTGGAGGAGATACTCATTTAGGAGGCGATGATTTTGATCAACGTATTATTGCTTATCTTGTTGATGAGTTTAAAAAATTAGAAGGAATTGATTTATCCAAAGATTTATTAGCTCTTCAACGACTTAAAGAAGCGGCAGAAAAAGCTAAACATGAATTATCAACCGTGCTCGAAACTGATATTAATTTACCGTTTATTACTTCTGATGCCAATGGTCCAAAACATTTTGAAATGAAATTAAGTCGAGCTAAATTAGAAGAATTAGTAAAAGATTATATTGATCATTCAATTGAATTAGTAAAACAAACGTTGGCAGAGAAAAATTTAAAAATTTCCGATATTAATGAAATAATTATGGTCGGTGGTCAAACGCGAATGCCAGCTATTCAAGAAGCAGTAAAGAAATTTTTTGGCAAAGAACCGCATAAAGGTATTAATCCTGACGAAGTAGTGGCTATGGGTGCGGCTGTTGAAGGTGGCGTATTGCAAGGTGAAGTTCGAGATGTTTTGCTTTTGGATGTTACGCCATTGTCTTTGGGCATCGAAACTTTAGGAGGAGTATTTACAAAAATAATTGAAAAAAATACCACTATTCCAGTTTCTAAATCTCAAATTTTTTCTACAGCAGCTGATAATCAAACATCAGTAGAAATTCATGTTTTACAAGGCGAACGAGAAATGGCAGCTGATAACAAAACTTTAGGAAGATTTATTTTAGATGGTATTCCGCCCGCTTTTCGAGGTGTTCCTCAAATTGAAGTTACTTTTGACATTGATGCCAACGGCATTTTAAAAGTAACAGCAAAAGATAAAGCTAGCGGTAAAGAGCAGTCAATTAGAATTGAAGCTTCTACTGGTTTAAGCAAAGAAGATATAGAACGAATGAAAAAAGAAGCCGAGTTGCACTTAGAAGAAGATAGAAAAAAAAGAGAATTAATAGAAATAAAAAACCAAGCGGAAAATACAATTTATTTAGCAGAAAAAACATCGCGAGAAGCCGGTGATAAAATTACACCCGAGGAAAGAAAAGAAATTGAAGATAAAATTAGTGATTTAAAAGAAGTCTCAAAAGGAGAAGATGCTAGTCAAATTAAAAATAAGATGGAGGATTTATCCTTGGCAATTTCTAAAATTGGTGCTAAAATGTATCAAAGCAATCAAAATAATAATTCTAATGATACTCAGCCAAATTCTTCATCTGAAAAATCCGATGATAACAATTCTCAAGATGCAGAATTTAAAGAGTAGAAATAAATAAAACCTATGTCTTTTCTAGAAATTGTTGCTGGTCAAAACAGTCCAATAAGAAAAACTAATTATTGGTGGAAAATTTTATTAATTACTGTTTTTAGTTCGATTTTTGCTATTTTGGCCGGCTTAAGCTTGGGTCATATTTTTATTGAAGTTGAATTTTTAGAAACATCTCCTTGGTTGATGTTTCTAATTTTTTTAACTTTGTTTTTAACTTTATTTTTATTAGAAAGTTTATTTGCTAATGGAATGCGATTCGGTAGTATTATTATTCAAAGTTTATTATTTACTTTTGGTTTTTACATTACAAAATTTTCCTTGAATTTTGATAGTTTTTCTTTGTTTTGGAATATTGGAATTTTTTTGATATTAATTTTGTGTTTATGGCTTGGACGTTTAATGACAAGAAAAAGAAAGAGTGATTTGTTGAGATTACGTTGGAATGAAATGGCAAAAAGTGGTTTAACTCTAATGCTTATCGGAATTAATTTGTTTATTTGTTTGCAATGGATGGGGGAAATAATTTTTAAACCAGATTTATTATTAACACCTCAAACGGTAAACACAATTTTAAAACCAGCTACACCAATTTTTAAAATATATTTTGGAGAAGAATTTAAACCAGAAATGCAGATTGACGATTTTATAAGAAATTTGGCAGCAAAACAAGTGGAGGCAACTTTTGACGAAAAAAAAGAAGAATTAGCTCATGTGCCTAAAGCAACAATTGATAAACAGAAAAAAGATTTAATTGAACAGAATTTTATTATTTTAAAAGCGCAATTATCAAAACAATTAGAAATAAAGTTAAGTGGTAATGAAACGTTTGAATTAGTGGTTTTTGAATTTTTAGATAATGTTTATCAAAAATTAGATGTTTCAATAAAGCAATATATTATATTAATAATAACATTATTAATGTTCGTTGCCTTAAGAGTAGTGGCCATTTTTCTTAGTTTGATTGTTAGAATTATCGGCTGGTTTTTTTATGAATTGTTTATTGCCTCGGGTTATGTAGCAATAAAATACGAATCACGCAATAAAGAAGATTTAATTGTTTATTAAATTTGTTATCATTATTTTTTGTTTTTAATTTATTTATTAATTCATAATAATATGGAAAAGGATTATTATAAAATTTTAGGAGTGGAAAAAAATGCTTCATCAGAAGAAATAAAAAAAGCTTATCATCAATTAGCTCATAAATATCATCCTGATAAAGCCGGAGGAGATGAAAAAAAATTTAAAGAGATAAACGAGGCTTATCAAGTTTTGTCTGATCCCAAAAAACGTCAGCAATATGATCAGTTTGGTCGAGTTTTTGAAGGTAGTGGCACCAGTGGTTTTAATCAAGGATTTGATTTTTCCCAAGGATTTGGAGGACGGGGTTTTGGTTCGGATATTAATTTTGATTTTTCTAGTTTTGGTTTTGATAATGATTTGGGAGATTTTTTTAATAGTATTTTTGGTGGCGGTAAAACAACTCAACAAAAACATAAAAAAGTTCGATACGGATCGGATGTTCGTTTAATGATAGAGATTTCTTTAGAAGAAGTAGCTACTGGAGTAATAAAAAATTTTGAATATAAAACTTTAGTTAAATGTAAAAATTGTGATGGTTTTGGATATGAAAAGGGATCAGAATTTAAGACTTGTCCAACTTGTAATGGACGGGGCGAGATTAAAGAAGTAAAACAAAGTTTTTTTGGTACTTTTAGCCAAATAAAAACTTGTCCGGATTGTTTGGGAGAAGGTAAAGTTGCAGAAAAAATTTGTTCAGCGTGTAAAGGTCGTGGCCGCGTAAAAGGAATAAAAAATATTTCTTTAAAAATAGAGCCGGGAATTAATGATGGTCAATTTATTAAAATAGCTGGCGGTGGAGAAGATGGTGAAAAAAATGGACCAGCTGGTGATTTATACGTTGAAGTTAAAGTTAGAAATCATCCTTTGTTTAAACGCGAGGGAATCAATTTAACTTATGAATTACCCATTTCCGTTGTAGAGGCAATTTTAGGTGCCGAAAAAGAAGTACCCACTATTTATGGGAAAAATATTATTGTAAAAATTCCGGCTGGAATTGAATCGGGAAAAATTTTGCGTGTTTCTAATAAAGGATTGCCGTATTTCGGTCGTCGGGGTTGCGGCGATTTATTAATAAATATTAAAGTAAAAATTCCTAAAAAAATTTCTTCAAAAACCAAAAAAATTTTAGAAGAAATAAAAGATGATCTAAAAGACTAATCAAGATTAATTATTTAAAATTAATTAAAAAATAATATCTCAGACTGGTTTTTTATTTTTTTTGAGATTATAATAAAAATATGACAACATTAGTATTTATTATTATTGCTATTCTTATTTTGGTAGGATTAACCGTTGTTGTTTTTTATTTAATTTCTTTTAAAAAACAATTAAATAATCCTAAAATAAATGATTCTTCTCTTTTATTGCTTCAGAATCAAATTAACCAACTTAACAAAACAGTAGATGATAAATTATCCGAATCAAGTCAAATTACCAATCAAGCTTTGAGGGAAATGTCTAATGAAAGTCAAAAAATTATTAAAGAAATTACCCAAGAACTAACAAAGGTGGGTGAAGGGCAGAAGCAAGTTTTTGATTTAGCCAAACAACTAGATCAATTACAAGACATTTTAAAAAATCCTAAACATCGAGGAGTGATAGGAGAGTATTATTTAGAAGTAACTTTAAAAAATTTTTTACCAGTGAATGCTTATCAAATGCAATATGAGCTTGGCAAAGACGAAGAAGGACAGAAATTAATTGTTGATGCTGCTATTTTTATTAAAGATAAAATTATACCAATTGATTCTAAGTTTTCTTTGGAAAATTATAATCGTTTAATATCCGAAAAAGATCCAATGAGACGCAAAGAATTTGAAAAGGCCGTTTACAATGATTTAAAAACTCGTATTAACGAAACGGCTAAATATATTCAACCTAAAAAAGGAACAACTGATTTTGCTTTTATGTTTGTTCCGTCTGAAGCTTTATATTACGATTTATTGATTAATAAAGTAGGAAGTTTAGAATCCAATTCTCGCGATTTAATAGAATATGCTGTGGGCGAAAAAAAAGTTTTAATTGTTTCGGCCACTACATTTGCAGCCTATTTACAAACCGTTCTTCAAGGATTAAGAGCTTTTCAAATTGAAGAGTCGGCTAAAGAGATTATTAAAAAAGTAGGCGAATTAAGTAAACATTTAGCTAATTACGAATTTTATATCCAAAAATTAGGAAATAATTTAACAACAACGGTCAATTCGTATAATATTGCTTATAGAGAATTAAATAAAATTGATAAAGATGTTTTGAAAATTTCCGGTGAAAATTTTATCAAAGATAAAGGAGAAAAAAATATTTCTTTACCGGAGACTGAAGGAAAATAAAAAGTCGAAAAAATAAAAAATATGGAAAGAATTTTTATTAATCAAATAAAAAATCATATTGGGGAAGAAATTCTTCTTAAGGGATGGGTGGATACTCGTCGAGATCATGGAAAATTAATATTTATTGATTTGCGTGACAAAAGTGGTTTGGTTCAGGTTGTTTTTTTGCCTACGAATAAAATTTATGAAGATGCTAAAAATTTAAGAAATGAGTGGGTAATTGAATTAAAGGGTAAGGTTAATAAAAGACCAGAAGGAATGCAAAACTCTAAAATTGAAAATGGTGATTTAGAAATTGAAGCGGTTGATTTGGTAATTTTAAATTCTAGCGAAGCTCTGCCTATTGATATTAGCGATAATGGTTATGATATTGGCGAAGAGCATCGTCTAAAATATCGTTATTTAGATTTGAGGCGAAGTCGTCTACAGAGAAATTTACGCAAACGTCACGAAGTGATCTTATTTATGAGAAATTATTTAGATAAAAATGGTTTTGTAGAAATTGAAACACCTATTTTAACTAAATCAACTCCTGAAGGAGCGCGCGATTATGTTGTTCCTTCTCGTTTACACCATGGAAAATTTTATGCTTTACCACAATCACCCCAGCAATATAAACAACTTTTAATGGTTTCTGGTTTTGAGCGTTATTTTCAAATTGCTCGCTGTTTTCGTGATGAAGACACGAGAGGTGATCGTCAACCAGAATTTACTCAATTAGATATTGAAATGAGTTTTCCTACTCAAGAGCAAATTTTAAATTTGATTGAAGATTTATATCTTAATTTAATGGAAACATTATTTCCAGAAAAAAAACTTACTTTTAGACCATTTCCTCGTTTAACTTATAAAGAAGTAATGGAAAAATATCAAAGTGATAAGCCGGATTTGCGCGAAAACAAAAATGATCCTAATGAAATGGCCTTTGCTTTTATTGTTGACTTTCCAATGTTTGAATGGAAAGAAACAGAAAAACGTTGGGATGCAGTGCATCATCCATTTACTAAAGCTCAAAATCCTTTAAATCTTTCCGACGAAGAATTTAAGAAATATTTAGAAGAAAATCCTGATAAAATATTAGCGCATCAATATGATTTTGTTTGTAATGGTTATGAAATTGGTGGAGGATCTATTAGAGAACATAATCCCAAAATTCTTCAAAAAGTTTTTGAAATTATGGGTAATAAAACGGAAAGTATTCAAGAAAAATTTGGCCACATGCTTCAAGCGTTTCAATATGGCGTACCACCGCACGGAGGAATTGCTATGGGCATCGATCGATTTATTATGATTTTAATGAATGAGCCAAGTATTAGAGAAGTAATCGCTTTTCCCAAAACAGGCGATGGACGTGATTTAATGATGAATGCGCCATCAGAAATTGACGAATATCAATTAAAAGAATTGGGGATAGAAATAAAAAAATCGTAAAAATATTTTTTACTATTAAAAATATTCAAAAAAATAGTCAAAGAATAGCAAAAAAGCGGTAAAAAGCGGCAAAAATTTCAAAGAAATTTTTGCCGTCCACTTTCTTTTTGTTAAAAAATATGCTAAAATAACAATATAATGACTAAGAAAAAAATTCAAAAAATAGATTCTTTCAAAGAAAAAAAAGATGAATCAGCACAACTAAATATTTCTGAAAAGTCAGTTTCTTCGTATGAGGCAAAAGATATAGTTGTTCTTGAAGGATTAGATCCAGTAAGGAAAAGACCGGGAATGTATATTGGTTCAACAGGAATTGATGGACTTCATCATTTAATTTATGAAGTAGTTGATAATGCGATTGATGAGGCAATGGCTGGTTATGCTAAAAATATTGAAGTACGACTTTTAGATAATCATCGAGTAAGAGTTCAAGATGACGGACGGGGAATTCCTATTGATATTCATCCGCAAACTAAAAAATCTTCATTAGAAACAGTAATGACAGTACTTCATGCTGGAGCAAAATTTGGCAGTGCTTCTTATAAGGTTTCAGGAGGTTTACATGGTGTTGGTGTTTCAGTGGTTAATGCTCTTTCTACTTATTTACGAGCAGAAGTTTGTCGCGATGGTCAAAAATATTATCAGGAATATTCTAAGGGGAAAACAAAAACTAAAGTTTTAAAAAACGGAGTTTGTAAAATTACTGGAACAACAGTTATTTTCGAACCAGACCCCGAAATTTTTTCTCCTAAAAACGGCAAAATGCCTGATTATGATTTTAAACGTTTGGCTGAACATCTTCGCGATCAAGCTTATTTAACAAAAGGAACCAGAATTCGTTTAGTTGATGAACGCAAAGAAAAAGAAAATATAAATGATTTTTATTTTGAGGGAGGTTTATTTTCTTTTATTCAATATTTAATTGAAGAAGAAAAACCCATTCAAGAAAATATTTTTTATATTAGTAAATATTACGAAAATATTTTAGTAGAAGCAGCTTTTTGTTATACCGAAGATATTCAATCAACCGAACTATCTTTTGCTAATAATATTCGCACTCCCGAAGGAGGAATGCATTTAACTGGTTTTCGAACAGCTTTAACTCGAGTTTTAAATGATTGGGCAAAAAAAGGAGGATTTTTGAAAGAAGGAGAAGAAGGTTTAACTGGTGATGATGCTCGTGAGGGAATTACAGCAATTATTTCTATAAAACTTCCAGAGCCTCAATTTGAAGGACAAACCAAAGCAAAATTAGGCAATCCAGAAGCGCGAACGGCTGTTGATACAATTGTTAGCGAAGCATTAAAAGATTTTTTAGATAAAAATCCCAATGATGCTAAAAAAATTTTAGAAAAATGTATTTTAGCGTCAAAGGCAAGAAAAGCAGCTAAGGCAGCTAAAGAAATGGTTTTAAGAAAGGGTGTGCTTGAAGGATTGAGTTTGCCCGGAAAATTAACAGATTGTTCAACGCGTCATCCAGAAGAAGCAGAACTTTTTATTGTTGAAGGTGATTCAGCTGGTGGTTCGGCCAAACAAGGACGCGACCGTCGTTTTCAAGCGATTTTACCAATTAAGGGAAAAATTTTAAATGTTGAAAAATCACGATTAAATAAAATAATGGAATCTCAAGAAATTAAATCTATTATTATTGCCTTAGGAACGGCAATTGCTGATGAATTTGATATTGAAAAATTACGTTATCATAAGATTATTATTATGACCGATGCTGATGTTGATGGCGCTCATATTTGTTCTTTGCTTTTAACATTGTTTTTCCGATTTTTACCAGAAGTAATTGAAAGAGGGAATTTATATATTGCTCAACCTCCTCTTTATCGTATTCAAAAAGGGAAAGAAAAATATTATGCTTACAACGACAAAGAAAAAGAAGAAATATTAAAAAAATTAGGCAACGAAGGAATAGGCATTCAACGTTATAAAGGTTTGGGTGAAATGAACCCCGAACAATTATGGGAAACAACAATGGATCCCAAAACGCGCGTTTTAAAACAAGTAACAATTAGTGATGCTGAAGAAGCAGATAAACTCTTTACTATTTTAATGGGCGATGAAGTAGCGCCGCGAAAACATTTTATTCAAGTGCATGCTAAAACAGTTAATAATCTTGACATTTAATATTGAAATTTTAATATTATAAATAACGTTTAATCTATGTTAGCTAAAATCAAACAATATTTTAAAGAAGTAAAAACGGAATTCAAACACGTTAATTGGTTGTCTAAAGAAGAAGCAATTAAATATACATTGCTAGTAATTGGATTTTCTGTTTCAATATCAATCTTTTTAGGGCTTTTTGATTTTATTTTCTCTCAATCCTTAAGCCGATTTATTTTATAAATTACAAATTTAATAGAAAATTATTATGGAAAAACAAGAATCAGAAGGAAAAAAGTGGTATGCTATTCATACTTATTCTGGATATGAAGATGCGGTGGCTCGTTATTTAAAGCAACGGGTTGATTCATTGGATATGCATGATAAAATTTTCAACATTATTGTTCCCAAAGAGAAAAAAATAAAGATTAGAAGCGGAAAAAGGTATGTCACTGAAGAAAAAATTTATCCGGGTTATGTTTTAGTAGAAATGATTTTAGATGATGATTCATGGTATGTGGTCAGAAATACTCCAAGAGTTTCAGGATTTATTGGGGCCGATGTTACTAAACCAGCGCCTTTATCTGATGAAGAAGTGCAATTATTACTTAAACGAATTAATATTGAAGAGCCAAAATATAAGATTGATTTTCAAATTGGAGATGCAGTAAAAATTATTGACGGTCCCTTTAGAGATTTTGATGGAAAAATTAAAGAAATTGATGAGTCCACGGCTAAATTAAAAGTTTTGGTAAGTATTTTTGGTCGAGAAACACCGGTGGAACTTGATTTCTTGCAAGTAAAAAAAATATAAAATAAAAAATAAAATAATAAAAATTTATGAAAAAAATAAAATCAACAGTAAAACTTCAAATTCCAGCTGCTCAAGCCAACCCCGCGCCACCAGTAGGAACAGCTTTGGGTCCTCAAGGAATAAACATTGGCGAGTTTTGTCAAAAATTTAATGAAGCCACAAAAGATCAAGTAGGAAATATTATTCCAGTAGTAATTACTATTTACGAAGATCGGACATTTGAATTTAAACTAAAAACTCCTCCGGTATCAGATTTATTGAAAAAAGCCGCTAATGTCAGCAAAGGATCTGATAAACCTAATCGTAAAAAAGTGGGAAAAATTAGTAAAGCTCAAGTTAAAGAAATTGCCGAGAAGAAAATGCCTGATTTAAACGCTGATGATATTGAAGCGGCTATAAAAATGGTAGAGGGTACAGCCAGAAATATGGGAATAGAAATTGAAGGTTAATTGTTAAAGTATTTTAATTATTAGTAAATAAAATTTTATGAAACATATTCCTTATGCTCAAATTAATAATTTGGGGAATTTTATTGTTTTTGAAGGAATTAATGGTTCGGGTAAATCTACACAAACTAAATTATTACAGCAAAAATTATTAAACGAAGGAATAAAAAATCAAATTAATCATGAGCCAACTAATGGATTAATTGGCCAATTAACAAGAGAAATAATAGAAAATAAAAAAATAAACATCAATGATTTAGAATTAGATGAATTTTTAGAAAAATTGCAATTAGAAAACTCTATTTCCAAAAATGTTAAATTAATAATTTCTCAATTTAATAAAAAAAATCAAATTAAAAATGAAGAAACCAAAAGGCAATTTTTATTTATTGTTGATAGATATTATGATATCAAAAATAATATAGAGCCGGCTCTAAATAAAAATAAATGGTTAATTGAAGATCGTTATGATATTTCTTGTTATTTACATGGTATAGCTAATGGTTTGGATTTTAATTATTTAACGCGTAAGCACAAAGAAATTTTAAAAAATAATTATTTAGGTCCCAATCTAATAATTTTTTATTGGATAAAAACAAACACGGCATTAAAACGTTTAAAAAATTCTAATAAAATTATTGATATATATGAAAACGCTAAAATGTTAAAAAAAATTGAGAAGGCAGCTCGATGGTTGTTTGCCTTTCGTTTTGAAACGCCAAAAATTCGCCAGCCATTAATAAGAAAATTAAAAATAGAAGGAAAAAATTTAAAAGTAGCTATTATTAATGCCGAACCATCAATTGATGAAGTTTTTGAAGAAACGTGGAAAGTAGTAGAAAAAATAAAATTAAATCATATGTCATCCTGAACCTGCCTACCGGCAGGCAGGCGCAGCCTGCCCGCCGTAGGCGGGTGAAGGATCCTAATATTTTTTAAAAAAGTTGTAATGTGGTAGTGATAATTGGCGGCGAAATTCTAAAAGAATTTCGCCGCTATTAAAATCAGACTAATAAATACGTATTTTAAAAAATTAAAAAATAATTATAATAAAAATTATGATAAAATATAAACCAACAATTGGATTAGAAATACATATGGAAATGAAAACTAATCGAAAAATGTTTTGTGATTGTTTAAATAATCCAGAAGAGAAACATCCTAATTTAAACATTTGTCCGATTTGTTTAGCCCACCCGGGCGCTATGCCTCACCCCAACAAAGAAGCAATGAGAAATGTTATTAAATTAGGATTGGCTCTTAATAGTGAAATAGCGGAAATTGCCAAATTTGATAGAAAAAATTATTTTTATCCTGATTTACCAAAGGGTTATCAAATTTCTCAATATGATAAACCTTTTTGTAAAGGAGGTTATTTAGAAATAAGTGATATTGAAAACGATTTATTTATTTTCAAAAAAATAAATATTATCAGAATTCATTTAGAAGAAGATACAGCGCGTTTAATTCATGAAGGAGGAAAAACTTTTGTTGATTTTAATCGAGCTGGCGTGCCATTAGCTGAATTAGTAACTGAACCGGATATTCATTCAGGAAAAGAAGCTAGAAAATTTTGTGAAGAATTACAAGCAATTGTAAAATATTTAGATATTAGTAATGCCAATATGGAAAAAGGGGAGATGCGTTGCGAAGTTAATATTAGCTTAGCAGAAGACATCTCTGGTGTTAAGTTAGGAACAAAAGTAGAAATTAAAAATCTTAATTCTTTTCGAGCAGTGGAAGAATCAATTGATTACGAAATTAAAAGACAAATTGAAGCATTAGAAAAGGGTGAAGAAATAATTCAAGAAACTCGTGGTTGGAATGAAAAAGACAAAAAAACCGTATCTCAACGTAGAAAAGAGGAAGCTCATGATTATCGTTATTTTCCCGAGCCAGATTTAAAGCCAATAAAAGTAAATGAATTTTTTGATATTGAAAAAATTAAAAGAGAAGTTCCCGAATTACCAAATGAAAAAAGATTAAGATTTTTGAAAGAATATGGTTTAAAACCAAAAGAAATAGAAGAAATCGTTTACGATATTGAATTATCAAATTATTTTGAAAAAGTAATAATGGAATTAGATGTTTTAAAAAATACTACTGAAAAAGAACGGGAAGAAAGAATAAAATTAGCTTATAATTATTTAACAACAGATTTTAAATCTCTATTGCTTTTAAATGCTTTAGAAATTACTCGGAGTAAAATAACCCCCAATAATTTTGCTTTATTGATTGATTTTTTGGATAAAAAAATGATTTCTTCAGCTGCTGGTAAAAATGTTTTAACAGAAATGTTTGAAACAGGCGCTAATGCGGAAATTATTATTAGAGAAAAAAATCTTTTTCAAGTTTTTGATAGTAATGAAATTGACGAAGTAGTTAAAAAAGTAATTGAAAACAATCCTCAAGCCGTTACTGATTTTAAAAAGGGAAAAAGCAATGCTTTACAATTTTTAGCTGGTCAAGTAATGAGAGAAACTAAAGGACGTTTTAATCCTAACGTTGTTCAAGAAAGAATCCGACTTTTATTGACAGAATAATTAAAAATTGTTGTGATATAATTATAGGGACAATAAAGAAATTTTTTAATTTTTTAAAAAATCTTTAACTAATTTTTTTGCTTCATTAATTGTAGAAATCCAATGAATTTCTTTATCTTTTTTAAACCAAGTTTTTTGGCGGCGAGCGTACTGCCAAATTTTTGATTTTAATTCTTCAATCATTTTTTCATAAGTAATTTTGTTTTGAAGATATAAACTCACGTAGCGATATTCTAATCCAAAATTATATAATTTTTGATAACTAATACCTTTTTGATGAAGGTTTTTAATTTCTTCAATCATTCCCTCATCCAATCTTTTTAATAATCTTTTTTCAATTCGTTTTTTCAATTCTTCTGGTTTACGCCAAACACCAATTTTTAGGACATCATATAAAGAATCTTTATTAAGAGGGGGGATTGGTTTTTTAAGCACTGTTGCTATTTCAATAGCTCTTATTAATTTTCTTTTGTTATAAATATCTATTTTTTGAGCATAATGCGGATCAAGTTTTTTTAATTTTTCTAAAAGTTCCTCTTTAGATAATTGTTCTAGTTTTTTTCTCAATGCTTTATTCGGCTTAACTGGCGGAAATTTATAATTATAAATGGTGGCATCAATATAAAAACCAGTGCCACCACAAATAATAGGAAGTTTATTTTGTTTTAAAATATTTTTAATAGCTTTTTGAGCTAATTTTTGATATTCGATAACAGTAAAAATTTTTTGAGGCGAACAAACATCAAGTAAATAGTGTCTGATGCCACAATAAAAATAAGAATTTTTATTTTGCGATTGGTCTTTTGGTACTTTTCCTGTACCAATATCCATTCCTTTGTAAACCTGTCTTGAATCAGCAGAAATAATTTCACCATTAAATTCTTTAGCAATTTTTATTGCTAAATCAGATTTTCCAGAAGCATTTGGTCCGACAATAACAATAATTTTTGGCTTGGCAATAGCGTCAATTTGTTTTTTAACTGGTTTAAAATTTTTTTTATTTTTGGATTTAATTGTCATCTAAATTTTTTTCGGTTTGGGAATTTGATTTTTGCAAATTTCAATAAATTCATCAAGCGCTAAAAATTTAATTTCGTCATTAAAACGTTCTCTTATTGGTAATTTGCCCGAATCAATTTCTTTTTGTCCCAAAACAATAGTATAAGGAATTTTTTCTATTTCAGCATTGCGAATGCGTTTACTAATAGTTTCTTTATTGTCATCAATTTCTATTCGAAAATCTTCAGCTTCCAATTTTTCTTTAAGCGCATAAGCAAAAGGAATAAATTTATCATTAATTGGTAAAAGTTTTATTTGGATAGGAGAAAGCCAAAAGGGAAAAGCGCCAGCATAATTTTCTATTAGAGTACCAAAAAATCTTTCAATTGAACCCATTAGGGCCCGATGAATCATATAGGGTTGTTGAGATTTTCCATTTTTATCAATATATTTCATTTGAAATTTTTCCGGCATATTAAAATCAAATTGAATAGTAGAGCATTGCCATTCTCGTCCTAAAGCATCTTTAATTTTAATATCAATTTTTGGACCATAAAAAGCACCACCACCTTTATCAATTTGATAAGGAAGTTTAGCTGCTTTAATAGCTTTTTCTAAAGCTTTAGTCGCTTCATTCCATTTGCTTAATTTTCCTATAGAATCTTTTGGTTTAGTAGAAAGATAAACGCTAAATTGATTAAAACCAAAACTTTTTAGAATATAAAGAGAAAAATCTAAAACTTTTTTAATTTCTGAAGGCATTTGCTCGGGGGTACAAAATAAGTGGGCATCATCTTGAGTAAAACCCCGAACGCGCAATAGACCATGAAGAACGCCGGCTTTTTCGTAACGATAAACTGTTCCTAATTCTGCCCAACGGAATGGTAAATCACGATAAGAATGAATTTTTGTTTTAAAAATTTGGATATGAAAAGGGCAATTCATTGGTTTAATATAATATTCGTCATCATCTATTATCATTGAAGAATACATATTTTCTTTATAAAAACCGAGATGGCCACTAATTTTCCATAAATCAGATTTACCAATATGAGGAGTAAAAACAATTCCGTAGTCATTTTTTAAATGAGCTTCTCGCCAAAAATTTTCCATTAAAACTCTAATCAATCCTCCTTTTGGATGCCAATACACTAATCCCGGACCAAATTCTTCATGAAAACTAAATAAATCTAATTGGGGTCCTAAAACACGATGGTCGCGTTTTTTAGCTTCTTCAATAAGATTTAAATAAGTTTCTAGTTCTTTTTTAGTATTAAAAGCTAATCCATAAATTCGGGTAAGCATTGGATTTTTTTCATTTCCTTTCCAATAAGCACCGGCTAGTTTTTCTAATTTAAAAGCATCTTTATTAATACTTTTAGTAGAAAAAATATGAGGACCAGCGCAAAGATCAACAAAAATTTCTTTATTTTTATCTAAAGTTTTATAGATAGAAATTGGCTTCTTTTGTTTTTTTAACTCCTCAATTAATTCTAATTTATAGGGTTGATTTTTAAATATTTTTTTAGCTTGGCTATAAGTAACAATTTCTTTTTTAAATTTCAGATTTTTATTAATTAAATCTTTCATCATTTTTTCTAATTTTTCTAAAATTGATTCATCAATTTTTTCTTTGCCAAAATCTATATCATAATAAAAACCGTTTTCAATAGTTGGTCCAATGCCTAATTTGGCATTAGGGTACAATTGTAATATCGCCGTTGCCATCACATGACTTAGTGAATGTCTAATTTTATTTATTTCATTTTGAGACAAGGACTTCGATTTTTTTATATTTTTATTTTCAGGCATACTTTTTATTTATAGGCTAAAATTTTTTCACAAATTATATTAATGTGATCATTATTTTTATTAACGCGACCTTCTAATATTATTATATTATCTTTTTGCCAAAATGTTAAGCTTTTTTCGAGTAAATTAGGAAAAACAGTTATTTCAATATTATCGGTTGTATCTTCGATATTAACTGCTAGCATTGCTTTGCCTGTATGGGTAAGAATTTTTTTAATATCTGTAATAACACCACCGACTCTTATTTTTTTATTTACTAATTTTTCAGAAATTTCATTTAGGGGTTTTGCGTTCATTTTTTTAAATTTTTCTTCGTATCGTTTAACCGGATGATCGGAAATATAAATTCCCAAAAGTTCTTTTTCAAATTTTAGTTTTTGTTCCAATGGCATCGGATCGGTTTTTTTTAAAATTAAACGAGGAAAAGATATTTCTTTAGCAAAAAGATTAATTTGAGGACTGGCAGTAATTTTTTTAACTTCTTGATTATAAATTAACAATGATTCCAAGTTAAAAATTAATTCCCCTCGTTCATTGAAATTATCAAACGCTCCGGCTTTAATTAAACTTTCTAATGATTTTTTATTTAAATCTCGATGACAAATTCTTTGAAGAAAATCCTCCATATTTTTAAATGTTCCATTTCTTTTTCTTTCAGCGATTATTTCAGAAACAATATTGCCGCCAACATTTTTAATAGCAGCTAATCCAAAACGAATAGCATTTTTTTCTTTAACCGCCGAAAATTTTTCAAAGCTTTCGTTAATATCAGGAGGCAAAATAGCAATTCTCATTCTTTTGCATTCGTTAATTAAAAAAGCAGAACGTTCTATTTCAACGGCTTCGTTATTCATTAAGGCCGTCATAAATTCTAATGGATAGTGAGATTTTAAATAAGCGGTTCGAAAAGCAATTTGAGCATAGCAAGCACTGTGACTGCGATTAAAACCGTATTGAGCAAATGGTTCAATAAAATTCCAAATTTTTTCAGCTATTTCTGGTTTAATATTATTATTTATCATTCCATTTAATAATTTTTGTTTTTGACTATCAAGAAGAGTTTTATTTTTTTTACCGATTGCTCGACGTAAAATATCAGCTTCGCCATAACTAAAATTACCTAAATCTCTGGCAATTTGTAATAATTGTTCTTGATAAATAGCAATACCATAAGTTGTTTTTAAAATCGATTCTAATTTAAGATGAATATAAGTAATTTTTTCTTTGCCATATTTTCGAGCAATATAATGAGGAATAAGATCCATTGGTCCGGGACGATAAAGAGATATCATTGCAATAAGATCTTCCATATCAGTTGGTTTTAATTCTTTAAGATAGCGGCGCATCCCCTGACTTTCTAACTGAAAAACTCCGATAGTTTCTCCTTTTTGTAATAATTCAAAAGTTTTTTTATCTTTTTCGTCTAATTGATTAAAATCTATTTTTTCGTTAGAAATTTTTTCAATAATTTTTAGCGTATCTTCTATAATGGTTAAATTTCTCAAGCCCAAAATATCCATTTTTAAAAGGCCGAGTGATTCAAGAGAATACATATCGTATTGAGTAATAACAGCATTTTCATTTTGAGGAGCTTTTTGAAGGGGAGTGTAATTAGTAATTTCGTCTTTAGTGATAACAATACCGCAGGCATGAATAGAAGCATGTCTGGCGACACCTTCTAATTTTTTAGCCGAGTCAATTAATCTTTTAACATCCGCATCGCGTTCATATAAATTTTTTAATTCTACAACATTATTGAGCGCTTCATCAAGGGTTATTTTGGCAGTAAAAGGAATTAATTTAGCAATGGTATCACAAAAGCTATAACTTAATCCTAAAGCTCGACCAGTATCTCGAACAGCGGCTCGGGAAGCCATTGTTCCAAAGGTAATAATTTGAGCAACTCGATTTTCACCATATTTATTTCTTAAATATTGAACTACCTCATCCCGACGAGTATCGGCAATATCTATATCAATATCAGGCATTTGAATACGCTCTGGATTTAAAAATCTTTCAAAAATGAGATTATATTTCAAAGGATCAACGTCAGTAATATTTAATAAATAAGCTACAATAGAGCCAGCGGCTGAACCTCGCCCCGGACCAACAACAATACCATTAGATTTTGCCCAATTAACATAATCCTCAACAATTAAAAAATAAGAAGCAAAGCCAGTTTTTTCAATAACGTTTAATTCATAATTTAGACGATCACTAATTTCTGATGTAATTTTTTTAAATCTTTTGGGTAAATTTTCTTCGCACAGTTTTCTTAAATAAGATTCAGCTGTTTCGCCAAGGGGAACTTCAAAATAGGGAAGTAAGGTTTTTCCAAATTCTAATTCAACATTACATTTGTCTGTGACTAATTGTGTATTAGAAATAGCCTCGGGAAAATCAAAAAATAATTCTTCCATTGTTTCCTGAGGACATAAAGAAAAATCATCCGATCTTAAAGTAAGACGATCTTCTTCAAAAATTTTATTGCCTGTTTGAACGGCTAATAAAATATCATGGGCTTCGGCATCTTCAGGATTTAAATAATGGGTATCATAAGTAGCTACGGCTGGAATGCCAAATTTTTTACTTAACAAAATCAATTGGTCTTTAACAATTCTGCTTTCTTCAATTTTTGGATGATAATTAATTTCTAAATAAAAATCATCGCCAAAAATTTTTTGATATTCTTTTATTTTTTCTTCGGCTTCATCAATTTTATTAGCTAAAATTAAACGAGGAATTTCTCCTCCTGAACATCCAGATAAAGCAATTAAACCTTCTTTGTATTCGGAAAGAAGATCTTTATCAACACGAGGTTTATAATAAAATCCTTCAAGATGTGCTTTGGTAACAATTTGTAATAAATTTTTATAACCCTCATTGTTTTTGGCCAAAAGAATAAGATGATAGCTTTTGTTATCAATTTTAGCTCTTTTCTGAAAACGACTTTCTGGCGCTACATAAATTTCTACTCCAATAATCGGTTTAATGCCAAGAGCAGTAGCTGATTTATAAAATTTGGGAATACCATACATTACACCATGATCTGTTAATGATAGAGAATCAAAGTTTAATTCTTTAGCCCGATTTACCAACTCATCAATTTTTGCTAAACCATCTAGAAGAGAATAATGACTATGAACATGTAAGTGGGTAAATTTTGTCATAAAAATTTTATTTAAGTTTAATATACAATTATAAAAATTCAAAAATTAAAAGTCAAAAATTTTTTTAAATAAAAATGTAAATATTAAAAACAATGATTTATTTTTATAAAAAAGCAATTGAAATATAAAGAAAACGTAGCGGTGATGAGTGATGGTTTAAAAACTATCATTCATTGTCAAAAAACAAAACATTAAAAAAGACCCCAATAATTGGGATCTTAATAAATTTTCATTTGGGATCTTACATCAGCATCAAACATCAGCATCAAAGGAGTTTTCTAATTCATCCTTTTCTGCTTCTGCTTCATCATCTGCCACAAAGATTTCTTTGCAGCAGTCAGGACAGTAGTACAATTTAGGAATACCCTTAGCATTACCATTTATTGTCGGTTTTATAACAGACAATAATTGGCAGCCACAATAAGGGCATTTAAAACGCCGCTCTTCTTTCATAAGACAAGACTTTTTTCTTTTTTTTGCTTTGTTCTTGTAGATACTCATTAAAATGAGTATCGCAGTTTGGACAATAAAAAAATTTTGGTTTTTTTATTGCCAAAAACTTTAAATTTTTTTTCCTCTTGTTTTTAAGAGAGATTTCGGACAGGCCTGTCCACAAAGATTCTTTACATTTAGGACAGACGTACGAATGAATTAAAAAAAATTTCGGTACCATAATGTAATTTTTATTGGTTAGTATTAAATTTTTAAAGCTTGTTTGTTCAAGCTTCTAATTTTAGAATAAAACTAAATAAATTTTTTGTCAATATTAATTTTTAATTTCTAATTTTTTAAAAAAATATTGCTAAAAAATAATTTTTAAATATAATTAAATTTATTCCGGTGTAGCTCAACGGTAGAGCGGCTCCCTGTTAAGGAGATGGTTGTAGGTTCGAATCCTACCACCGGAGCAAAGTATAAAATAGGCTAATTTAAGCCTATTTTTGTTAATATATTGACATATTTAAATATTTATGATATAATTATATTAGTTCAAATAATTAATGTTCTTTAAAAAATAAAAAAATGAAAG
>Ga0255345_1001531_pt1 | contig 32969 bp, 25 predicted proteins | sample wastewater_treat_6_FD_192415 | JGI IMG/M metagenome (GOLD analysis project Ga0255345, IMG submission 192415) | Wastewater microbial communities from Lulu Island WWTP, Vancouver, Canada - plant20 | ecosystem: Engineered > WWTP > Wastewater > Unclassified | place: Canada: Vancouver, British...
CGCTTCTTCCTTCGCCAAAACCCTGGCCTTCTTTTCTAACTCTAAATTCTTCCTCTCTAATTCTGCCTTGCTCCTCGCCCTGCTGATAAAATCTATTACCCTCTGCTTTTGCTGCCTGCGTTTATCAATTGATTGATTTTTTGAAAATGATTTTTTTCTGAATTTCAAGGGATTCCTTTTTTCCGGTGGTTTCTGTGGAGATTTTTCAGGTATAGAATCTTTGCTTGATCTTGATGATGAGGCATCATCATCTTCTAACCCTCCTGGTGAGGAAGATGATGATGAAGAAGAAGAAAATTCAAGGGCAAATCGCTTTTTTCCTGTTCTACGATTAAGGATTTTCAATGGATGTTTTATAACTATTTTTTTATGATATGTGCTTGTTTGCATTGCGTACTCAACAACATTGCTACTCTTCTGTTTTCTGGACTTTGTACCAGATTTTTTACGCGCAATAAACTCACAGATGAGTTTTTTTCTCGCATCTCTATCAATCTTCTGCCAATTTGTAAAAAATCCTTTTTGCATTTTGTATCCTATCGATTCTGAACAGGTGGAGGCGCTCCTGGCTGTGTCGGCTGGACAGGTGCTCCATTAACAGGAGTTGGCTGTTTTACAGATACAGTCGGCGCCTGGGCTACAGCATTTTTGTCTATTATAACTGCATTGATTTTAAAATTCCCCTGAAACATACCTGAATCTTTTTTCGTGATTGAAAAACTTTCCAGAGTGAAAAATGAAGAGGGATTATTAAGATATTTCAAGAATCTCATTATTTCAATACTTGACCCTGTTATTGATATATCAAGAGGAAGAACCTTATAAAAAGATACTGACGAAGGCATACCTGGAACAACAGCATTAACAACACTAACACCTGAATCAATTAAAAGATCGATAATATGTTTTAAGACAGTAATCTGAAGAGTAAATAATGGAATCTGATCCTGAGATGGAAATCCTGTTTCCTGAAATCCAAAAGATGATGGAATAACAACATTATTCTTCTGTGCTTTTTTCTTAAGGATGTCATTTGTTTCAAATAAAAATTCCTTAAACTCAACATTTGGGAAGTCCTTAAATTCGGGCATAACTATTGTTGTGGTTGTAAAACGATTTAACATTGAAATAAACTGATTCTGTACAAATTCCTGTTCCTTTTTAAGTTTGTTGATGAGTTCTGGAGAAGGGGCAAGATCTTTTTGTGTTTCATATTTTTTTTTTTCTTCATACTTGGCTTTTATTTCTTCCTCGGTCTTCTTAAGTTGTTTCTGTGTTTTGTTAATCAAATTAAAACCACATCCAAGGATTCCAACAACCACAATAAGAAAAATAAAAACAAGGTTTTTTTTCAGAAATCCTAAGATTTTTTTCACTTTACCTTGGCTGTTAAAAGAAATTTAAGTTTACCTGTATCCCTATCCAGTTCGCATGAATCAATAACTACCTCTGAAAAAAAATCAAGACCAGATAGTTTCTGGACAAAAAACTTCAAATCAGAAAAGGCACCCCTTATATCCGCTGCAACAACCTCTCCTTCAAGTGTTAATACTCCTACATTTTCTGGCAAAGATGCAGGCGGAGTTGTCTGTGCAGGGGCCTGCATTGCTGGCTCAGGAACACCAGGTGGCATTCCAGGGGCTACTGGTGGTGCACCAGGGGCTGCTGGCGGTGCGCCAGGGGCTGCTGGTGGCATTTCAGGGGCTGCTGGTGGTGCACCAGGGGCAGGGCCTTGACCCGCAGGAGTGGTCTGAGCAACCTGTGTCCCAGCAGGATAAACATTATTAAGATAAATCCTGCTACTGGGCAGAGAATTTCCTATCTCCATAATCCTTACCAGCCATAATACCTTTTTCTCGAATAGATTTTGAACAACACCAAGTTTTCCCTTTATATCACTGATGCTTTTTTGAAGAGATTCAACCTCTGGTTTAAATTGCTCGTATTCCTTTAGAGAGGTATCGAGTTCTACCTTATAGTTTTCATAGGCAGTTTGTTCTGTTCTTAAAAAAAATAAAGGGGTAAGTGTTAAAGCAACAGCCATTATTGTTGAGAGAAAAATATATGGCCTGTTTTCAGCAAATTCTCTCATTCTTAGGATTTCAACAGGAAGCATATCTATATCAATAACAGTTTCCCTTAATGTTTTTAGTGCAATTCCACAAGCAACGGCTATATCAGGACCTTTGTCAGAAAGCACCTCCTGATAATCTGGATGAACATCACAAAATTCAAGAGGGTTCAAATAAGAAACAGGCACCTTTGTTTTTTGCTCGAGATATTCCCTGATCCCTTTCATCTTTGAGGCCCCACCACAGATTAGAAAACTATTAAGCTCAGGCCCTTTTAATGTAAAACGCCAGTAATCTATTGAATTCTGAAGTTCAGTATTAAGAGAATCAACAAGAGAAGCAACTACAGGAGAGTTCATTCCCTGTTCAATCTTCATTTTCTCTGCATCGGGGAATTCAATCTTCTGACTCTCTGAAAGCGATGTTGTAATACTATCCCCTGTTGTGGTCAATGATCTCATCAGGATTCTTTCCTTCTGATTGATAATAAGATTGGTGGTTTGCGCTCCAAGATCAAGAATTATCTGGCATTCTTCAGGACTATATAAAGGGGATAAACGATAAAGGTTATAGAGTGCAAAAAAATCAGTATCAAGGGTTTCGAGAACAAGTCCAAATGGTATAAGATGCGCAACAAAATCATTTATAAGATCTTTCTTTGCAGCACAAAGAAGAACCTGAAAACTTTTTTCCGCCTCGCCAATAATTTGATATGACCATGAAACAACCTCAATTGGGAAAGGTATCTGCTGCTGAATTTCAAACTTAAGAATATCTCTTAGTTTGTTAAGTGGAACTTTTGGAACTGTTATTACCCTGATAAGAATTCCTCTTCCAGGAAGAGAAACTAATGCCTTCTTGACACCAAGGGATTTTACAAATTCTCTGCCTTCTGTTCTTAAAACAGGGACTCTCGCGTCATAAGGGAATTGAGGACCTTCATACTCATCATAAAAGTTAATGGTAAATTTCTTACCATTTCTCCCTGGGACAAGATCAATGGCTCTTATGTGTAATGTCCCAAAATCAAAAACAAGACGTTTCTGTTTTCCTATTTGCATATGGGTTTAGCACCATTTAATCATTATACTTCTATTCATATTTCCTGGCATTACCAATAATACTGTAATGCTTACCGCGCCCATTAATAAAAATAGCAATCTTCTCTTTAATAAAGAGGGATTAGGGGAGATTTCTAAAGCCCTCCTGTACCTCTCTTTGTTAAAGGGAGAATTTATAAATCCCTTTCTCGCCCCTTTTTCAAAAGAGAAAATTAGAGGAGGGACTTTCCAAAGTTAGAACTTTAACTGGTTCCCCCCTTATTTTCTCTACTTATTAACAATGGGGCTGACTTATTATCCCCAATAAGGGGTTAGTTGCGGGGGACCGATTTGAACGGCCGACCTCCGGGTTATGGGCCCGGCGAGCTACCACTGCTCCACCCCGCGATGAATATAGTTTATTCTGTGCATAAAAATTTGTCAAACATTAAGACCTTTAATCTCTCTTTCCACCTCTTTTCGCAATGAAGCCAGAATCACCTTTGCCTTGAGGGATGATTCCTTCATCTTTTCAATTGACTTCTGCAAAACATCTATTCTCTCGGATAAAAGAAATAAGCATACAATACATAAATCAAGATTGTCTGCATGTGGCATAGATGTTTTTAGCAAAGCAAGTTGTTCGTTGATTTCTTTCTCAATTCGACGCATAGATAATTCATCCTTATCAGTGGCAATTGTGCAATTCCTTCCGAGTATATTTATCTGATATTTTTTCATTGTCTCAAAGTTATAGAAAAATGTTTCTGCATTATCTCAATAATATTTGCTATTATATGTTCAATATCCTGTTTTGTGATACTGGATTCAGGATTAGGGAAAAACATTCTTATTGCAACTCCGGTTGATTGTGCAGGAATATTCCTCCCAATGTATATGTCGAAGATTTCTATTTTTTCGAGTTCCGGTATACTTTTAAGCAACATTTCTTCAACTTTTCGCCAATCCACAGAGTTTGGCACAATAAGAGAAAGATCTCTTCTTATGGGCATAGCCCTTGGTGGTTCCTTATATCTTATTTCAGAAAAACCATTCAGCACAAAATCTTGGAGCATAATCTCGGCAAGAAAAATTTCCTGCTTCTCAACATCATATTTTTTTAATATATCATCACAGGGAATAAGAATTCTTCCAACAGTATCTTCCTTCTGTAAGAATTCTATAACCCGTCCATATTCTTTTCTCACTATTCTTTGAGAGGTAATCCCATAGCCAATTTTTCTTAAAATATACTCGATAATTCCTTTGAAATAATACAGGTTATAAGTGTTCATAACCGCAATACCAGCAGAAGGTTTTTCATCAAAGCCAGAGGACGTCTTCTTATAAATACTTCCTATCTCGAATATTGAAAGCATATCAACCTTTCTATTGCTGTTATCCTGGATATTCTGCAATAACCCCTGTATCATTGAGCATCTGAGAAATGCATAATTTCTGGATAAAGGATTGATAATCTCAATACTTTTACTATTGGTATCTTCATATTGAAATTCACTACCAAGCCCGAGATTAATAACCTCACTAAACCCAAGGCGAATAAAAACATCCTTTAATGCATCCAGTCGTGAGTATTCATATGAAGACATTGTTGGTGAACAAACAAGTGGCATACTTTCAGGGATTCTATCATATCCCCAGTATTTTGCTATTTCTTCTATAATATCAGCATCAATTTCAATATCATTTCTGCTATCCGGAATAGTTATTTCCATAATATCATCCTGGCGCTCAACACAGCAACCAAGCCGTTCAAGGGTAGTTATGACAAAATCCTTTTGGATCTCACAGCCAAGATAATTAGAAATCTTTTCCATTGATAGACGTATTACCCTTTTTTCTGCTCGAATATCACCCACAACACAAACAGGACCTGTGCTACCGCCGCATAATTTGTTAATTAACCAACAACATCTATCAAGTGCGGGAACAATAAGAGACGGGGTTATACCCTTTTCAAATCTTGCTGAGGCATCTGTGCACATACCGAGATACTTTGCGCCTCTACGAACCCTTACAGGGTTAAAAAATGCACTTTCTATAAAAAGATTTTTTGTATTAGGTCCAACCTCAGAATTTATCCCTCCCATTATCCCTGCAAGAGCAACAGGTTTTTCAGAATCAGATATTACCAATACATCATTGCAAAGATTCCTTTTTGTTCCATCAAGGGTTATAATTTCTTCTCCTTCTCTGGCGCGTCTTACAATTATTTTTTCTTTAAGAAGGTCAATGTCAAATGCATGCAATGGTTGGCCAAATTCCCAGAATACGAGGTTTGTTATATCAACCACATTGTTTACACTTCTAAAACCAGCGGATTCCACTCTTTCCCTAAGCCACTCAGGAGACGGCCCGATAGAAACTGATTCTATTACCCTTCCTGCATAAAAAAAGCAGTCGTCTGGACTTTCTATCTCAACTGATAGTTTTCTTGCTGATTTTTCCTGCAAATCAATATCCGGATATTTTGGTTCTATCTCCATATATGGAGTAAGAGCCCTTATTATACCAAGCGCACTTAATAAATCCCCCCTGTTTGAAGGAATTTCAAGTTCAATAAAAACATCATTGTTTTTTCTGGTAAACAAAGGATTTAATCCAAGCATCTGCAACCAGTGTTCTACCTGGTCCTCCGACCATTTTCCATTAACATATTCACCCAGCATATTCAAACTATATTTCATTTTATCATCCAAATTGTTGTATAAAACGCTTATCATTAAGATAAAACTGTCTTATGTCATCTATTCCATATTTTAACATTGCAATCCTTTCTATTCCTGCACCAAAAGCAAATCCAGTAATATTTTTACAGTCAAGACCTGATTTACGGAAAACCTCTGGATGAACCATCCCTGCGCCGAGAATCTCAAGCCATCCTGCATTACCACATGTCTGGCATCCTTTTCCTCCACATATTACACAGGAAATAGAAATCTCAGCACTTGGTTCTGTAAAAGGAAAATATGAAGGTAAAAACCTTACCCTTACTCTTGAACCAAATAATTCCCTGAGAAAAAATATAAGTACTGCCTTAAGATTACTGAATGTAATATTTTTATCTACCATTAACCCCTCGACCTGATGAAATACAGGAGAATGAGAAGCATCAAAAGCATCCCTCCTGAATGTTTTACCAATTGCAATAATCCTTAATGGTGGAGAGAGTTTTTGCATCACCCTTACCTGAACAGGACTGGTATGAGTTCTCAATAAAAGTTTTCTATCTTCGTCAAGATAGAATGTATCCCACATATCCCTTGCTGGATGATTTTCAGGCATATTAAGCGCCTCGAAATTATAAAAGTCAGTTTCTATTTCAGGTCCAACGTGAATCCCGAAACCAAGTTTCTGAAAGATACCCACAATTTCTCTTGAAACAAGGGTTATTGGATGTAGATTTGGAACATCAGGAATAATTCCTGGTATTGTAAAATTTACATCAGTATCAGATGCTTCTTTATTCTTCAAAAATCCAAGTTTTTCTTCAAACATCTGCATTAATTGTTTCTTCGCAGTGTTAATTTTCTTTCCTGTTTCAGACCTTAATTCTGGAGAAATATGCGGAATTGCAGATGTAATATCAGCAAAAAGTCCCTTTCTTCCAAAATATTTTACCCGCCATTGTTCAATGGCCGTATGGTCATTTATTTTTTGCAGTTCACAAATTGCCTGTTTAACAATATTATCAAGATTTTCCAGTATTTCGTTATGAGACATAAAGATTCTCCTTCTGTATGTAATAAAATACCCCATCAGGAACAAGATATCTTATGGATTGATTTGCCTTTAATCTGTTTCTTATAATGGTTGATGAAATCTCAATTCTTGGGATATCGAGCATCTGAAATTTCACTGGAAAAGGAAAATCAATATTTATGTTTTTTTCTGATATTCTCGGAGCAACAATAAAACTTGTTTCTTTTACTATTTCTCCTGCCCTGTACCAGGATGGAAGTATAGAAAAGGTATCCCATCCAACAATAATAAAAAATTCTCCAGGCATCTGTTTCTTAAAAAACATAAGTGTATCAAAACTATAAGAAATTCCATCCCTTTTTATTTCAGTATCAGAGATTGTAAAAAATGGATTGTCCTTTATGGAAAGATTTGTCATTTCAAATCTATGGATTGCAGAAGCAACAGGCATATCCCTATGGGGAGGACGTCCAGATGGAACAAAAATAACATTTTCCAGACAACACTGTTGTCTGGCTGCTTCAGCAATGATAAGATGCCCTATGTGAATAGGATCAAAGCATCCACCAAAAATACCTATTCTATGTCCTTGTTTGTCCATTTCCATATATCACATACTTGTATATTGTAAGTTCCTCGAGAGCCATCGGACCTCTTGCGTGAATCTTGTCAGTGCTTATTCCAATCTCTGCTCCAAGACCAAATTCTCCGCCATCTGTAAATCTGGTGGAAGCATTATGATAAACACAGGCAGAGTCCACCTCTTCAAGAAATTTTCCTGCATAACTATTATTATCTGTAATAATCGCATCAGAATGTTTTGTACCATATTTGTTGATATGTGCAATTGCCTCATTGACATCTTCAACAATCTTTATTGATATAATAAGGTCAAGGTATTCCTCATACCAGTCATCTTCACTGGCTGGCTTTGCAGAATCTATAATCTTCATTGTTTCAGGGCATCCCCTGATTTCAACATTATTCTCTACAAAAAGTTCAGCCATCCGGGGTAAAAATATCTTTGCAATATCCTTGTGAACAAGCAGTTTTTCCACTGCATTACAGGTTCCAGGTCTTTGAATTTTTGCATTTAAACAAACATTCAGAGCCATTTCTATATCTGCCTCTTTATCGACATATATATGACAAACCCCTTTATAATGTTTTATAACAGGTATTGTACTGATTGAAACAACTGTTTTTATTAATGATTCTCCACCTCTGGGAATAACAAGATCAATAAGATTATTAAGAGATAACAAGTATTTTACACCCATCCTACCACCTGTCTTCACAAGGTTTACTGCATCAGGGCTCATATGCGCAAGATAGAGCGCTTCTTTTATACATTCAACAAGGATTGAATTTGAAAAAACCGCCTCTTTTCCTCCGCGAAGAATAACGCAATTCCCTGATTTAATACAAAGTGAAGCAGCCTCAATTGTAACATCTGGCCTTGATTCATAGATTATTGCTATTACACCAATAGGGACCCTTACCTTTTTGATAAGCAGTCCATTTGGACGGGTTGTTTCACGAATAACAGTGCCAACAGGATCATCAAGTTTTGCAATGTTAACCAGTGAGGATGACATCTTGCGAATTCTTGATTCTGTCAACAGAAGTCGGTCAATGAATGCCTGTGAATAATTCTGTTTCTCGCATTTTCTCACATCCTTCTGGTTTTCTTTTATAATTATATCTGTCTTTTTCTCAATAATATCAGAAAGATGCATAAGAAACTCATTTTTTTTCTGTGTTTCAATGTGCGACATTTCAAAACAACATTTATGTGTTCTTTGTATCTGGTTTAGAATCCCTTTTTTCCAGTCCATTTTATCCTCTTCGGAATAAAAATTGTTCCTATTTTTTTGCCAAGAAAGATATCCCTGATAACCCAGGGCCTTTTGCCATTTGCTATCAAACCCACACCCCCGAGTTCAAGAACTTTTTTTATTGCCAGAATCTTTGATATCATCCCTCCACGGCCAAGAGATGAGGGAGTCCCTCTTTTTGCAATCGCTATGTGATGATCGGAAATACTGTTAACCTCTGAAAGAAGATTCACCTTGCCGTTATTTTTTGGATCCGCATCAAACAATCCATCAACATCTGTAAGAAGAATAAGCATATCAGCATTCAATAATTCAAAAACCATTGCTGAAAGAAAATCATTATCTCCAAAACGAATTTCATCAGTTGTAACAACGTCGTTTTCATTTATTATTGGCACAATTTTATAAGAAAGAAGTGTTTCAATGGCTGCAAGGGCATTTGCCTTTCTTGACTTTGATTCAAATATGTCTTTTGTCAGAAGGACTTGACCAACATTGTAACCTTGTTCCCTGAATATCCTCTCATAAAATCTCATCAACCTACTCTGACCGACACTCGCTGCTGCCTGAAGTTTCTCCATCTTTACTGGCCTTTTCTTCCAGCCGAGTATCTGCATTCCAGCACCTATTGCCGCTGATGTCACAACAATAACCTGCTTTTTTTTAGCCATAAGCCAACATACCTGTTGACATAGGTGTTCCATCAGAGATGTATCAAGTTGGTGACTTTCAGCAGTCAAAACATTTGTACCAATTTTTATTACAACCCTTTTAACCGATGCAATAATTTTCTTTCTTTCAGGAATTTGATTATTTTTGGTTAAATTCATTTCCATGATTCAATATCATTAAATTGTGCTTCTAATCTTACGAATCTTTTCAATCATATTCTTTAATGATTGGGCATCTTTCTTTTCAATCATATCTTCTATCTTATTAAGATGCTCCTTAAATTTTTCTATGGCATTGAGTATATTTTCGCTATTACTTAGAAAAATCTCAGACCAGATTTCCTGGTCACTGGCTGCAATCCTTGTGGTATCACGAAATCCTGCGCCTATACAAGCAGCCACATTAGGGTCATCCATCTTCTCAGAAAATACAGACACCAGCAAAAAAGCAACAAGATGAGGAAGATGGCTTGTATATGCGCATAAATCATCATGTGTATCAGCATCCATCCTTACTGTTCTTGCTCCAATTTTTCTCCAGAAATCTTCTATTGTTTCAATTGTTGAAGGACTACAGTTTGAGACAGGTGTTATGATAACTGTTTTACCCTTAAAAAGAAATGGATTCGCCTGGTCAATACCTTTTTTCTCAGAGCCAGCCATTGGATGGGAACCAACAAATCTATGCCCTGATGGGAAAAAATCTTCAACCATTTTCACTATTTCTTTCTTGGTACTTCCAACATCAGTAAAAAGAAGAGATGGTTTCTGCCTGCCAATTATTCTGGCAAGTTCAATATTTGCAGATATAGGCGCAGAAAGCACCACAAAATCAACATCCTTAATGAATTCTTCAAAGTTCAACAGACCATCATCAACCGCTCCGAGAGAAATAGCCCTTTCGAGTGTCTTGGGGCTTCTCGTAAAACCAGAAATTCTTTTCGAAAGCCCAAGTTCTTTCACAGAAAGTGCGATTGACCCCCCAAGCAAACCAAGACCTGCAATACCGATATTCTCAAACATACTCATAGATTAGTTTTAATATTCAAAATACAAGGATTAAATGAATTACCCTTTTTATTTAATTCTTTATTTTTCATTTTGCAATCAAGTTTTCCTCTATGCTCTAAATCCCCCTCGCCCCCTTTTTCAAGGGGGGAAGAAAAAAGGCATGATTTTTCAAAGGGAGAAGTTAATAAAAGAACACACCTGCAAGTTGTTCACTACATCCCTGCTGATTAGTAATCCTCGCAAAACCACATTATAAACCAATGCAATTGCCTGAGTATTTATTATCAACTATGTTTGTTCTGCCTTTTTCTCCACAGATTGCTTGAGAAAAGAAAACATTTCAATAGGTATTGGAAAAACAAGGGTTGAATTTTTTTCTGTTGCAATCTCGGATGCTGTCTGAAGATATCTTAATTGTATTGCTATTGGAACCTCTGAAAGCCTTCTTGCAGCAGCAACAAGTTTCTCACTTGCCTGATATTCACCCTCTGCATTAATAACCTTTGCACGACGGTCTCTTTCTACTTCTGCCTGTCGCGCCATTGCTCTTTTCATAGTATCAGGCAATTCAACCTCCTTAATCTCAACAATACTAACCTTTATACCCCAGGGATCTGTCTGTTCATCTATTATCTGCTGAAGTTTATGGTTAATCTTATCTCTCTCTGCAAGAATTTCATCGAGTTCCATCTGTCCGAGCACACCACGAAGTGTTGTCTGAGCAATCTGCATCGTTGAAAGACGATAGTTTTCAACCTCAACTATTGCCTTTGAAGGATCCATAACCCTGAACCAAACAACAGCATTTACCTTTATAGGAACATTATCCCTTGTCATTACCTCCTGAGGCGTAACATCAAATGTTACAGTTCTTAAACTTACCTTTATCATCCTCTCTATACCAGGAATAAGAAAAAACAGTCCAGGACCTCTCGGGCCCACCAGCCGGCCAAGACGAAACACAACTCCTCTTTCATATTCTGGCACAACCTTAACAGTGCTTGTTATAAGCATCATCGCAACAATTATTCCAAGAACAGCCCATACGAACATTTTTTCCTCCCAGTAAAGGGTTAGGTACTATCAAATTTAACTAATTTTTTTCAATAATCTCAAAAATTTTTACGGGCACCTACCCATAAATTCCCCTTTCCCCTTTTTCAAATGGGGAACTAAAAAAGGGAAACTAAATTTTATATTCTCAACCCTTTAAGATAAATAGGTTATTACTAATCTTAACCTTTTTCCACAGCAGTGTCAAAGATTATAAGACAATAAAAGGAATAAAAAATTATTTCCTGCTATTTATTCTCGAGGTATCTCATTATTGAATTTGCTGCCTTTTTCCCAGCGCCCATAGCGCTAATTACTGTGGCTGCACCTGTTATAATATCTCCACCTGCAAAGATACCTTCTATACTTGTCTGGTATGTTTCAGGATCAACAACAATAATTCCTGATGAACCAAGTTTTAATTCAGGCATGCTTGATGTTAAAAGAGGATTTGGCTTTTGGCCTATTGCAACAATTGCTGTTTCAAACTTCATAATGGTCTCTGAACCAATTACAGGTACAGGCCTTCTTCTTCCACTTTCGTCTGGTTCGCCAAGTTGCATCTTCTGGATTTCAATCCCTTTAAGATATCCATTTTCATCTCCGATAAATCTTTGTGGCTGAGTAAGAAATTGAAATTCAATTCCTTCTTCCAATGCATTTTCGTATTCTTCCCTCCTTGCGGGCATTTCTTTTTCTGTCCTTCTATACAGGACACTTACCTTTGCTCCAAGTCGCAAGGCAGACCTTGCGGCATCAAGGGCAACATTTCCACCACCTATAACAGCAACATTCTCCCCAACCTGAATTGGTGTGTCAGATTCAGGAAATTTATATGCCTTCATCAGGTTTACTCTTGTTAAAAACTCATTAGCCGAATACACACCAAGAAGGTTTTCTCCTGGTATCCCCATAAAAGAAGGAAGACCTGCCCCAACTCCAATAAATATTGCCTTATAACCCATGTTTCTTATGTCTTCAACTGTCAAGGTTTTACCAACAACCATATCCGTAAATATCTCAACTCCTAATTTTTTTACAAACTCAACCTCTTCAGCCACAATGTTTTTTGGCAAACGAAACTCAGGAATACCGTATGTTAGAACACCTCCTGGGATATGTAGGGATTCAAAGATTGTCACAGGATATCCATTTTTTGCAAGTTCAGATGCACAGGTAAGACCTGCAGGTCCACTACCAATAACTGCAACAGGACTATTCTTTCTTTTGGGCACAACCGGGACCTCTTTTTCTTTTTCTGCATCAGCAGCAAACCTTTCGAGAAGACCAATTGCAATTGGCTGTGCCTTTCTTCCGAGAATACAAAGACCCTCGCATTGTGTCTCCTGTGGACAAACCCTTCCACATATTCCAGGTAGTACATTTTTATCTTTTAAAATCTTTATTGCTGAGGCAAAATCCTTTTCTGCTATCTTTTTAATAAATCCAGGTATGTTAATCTCAACAGGACATCCTTTAACACAAACAGGTTTTTTACACTGAAGACATCTTGATGCCTCTTCCACTGCATCTGCCTCAGTAAGACCATAACTTACCTCATTAAAGTTTTTAATCCTCTGCTCAACTGGTTGCTTTCGCGGTTGATGCCTTTCAATTTTCATAAAGTTTCCTTTTTAAAAAAGTCCTTCGTAAATGTTTGCCTTTTCTTCCAGATATCATCATTCGAATATGGAAAGTCCTTTCTAAAATGAGCACCACGACTTTCTGTCCTGAGATAGGCAGCATGCGCCATAACCAGAAAAAGAATAAACATATTCTGGGTTTCCCATCCATCCTGACTTGAAAATTCTTTTAGAAATATGTATCTTCCCCATATATTCAGTTTTTCTATTGCTTCATGGAGTTCATCTCCGTCTCTTTCTATTCCCACATTTTTCCAGGTTAAACTTTTGATTGACTTCTGTAAATCATAAACATCAATGGAAAGGCCTGGCTGGTGGTCAATCTTATATCTGGGCAAACTAAAAGAACCTTTGTTATTGAGTTCTATAAACTCTTTTGCTTTTTTCCCTGCCCTTGCGCCAAAAACAAGTCCCTCGAGAAGGGAGTTTGACGCAAGACGGTTCGCTCCGTGAACCCCTGTGCAGGCAACTTCTCCACAGGCAAATAAACCCGGAAGTGTTGTCTTTCCAAAAATATCTGTGGCTATACCTCCCATTGCATAGTGTGCACACGGCCTTACAGGAATAAGATTCTTTGTTATATCAATGCCATATTCGAGACAGAAATTATAAATACCTGGAAACCTTTTAACAATAAAGTTGCCATTCATCTTTCTTAAATCCAGATAAACACAATTTGAATTTGTCCTTCGCATCTCTCGAATAATTGCCCTTGAAACCACATCTCTGGGCGCAAGTTCCATATCAGGATGATAGATATTCATAAATCTTTCACCCTTACTGTTGACAAGAATCGCCCCTTCACCCCTTACTGATTCAGAAATCAAAAAACGTGGAACACCAGCCATATAAAGAACTGTTGGATGAAACTGGTAAAATTCCATATCTTCAAGTACAACACCCTTACGAAACGCTGCTGCTTGAAGATCACCTGTGATTGAAGATGGATTTGTTGTTTCCTGAAAAACCTGACCAAACCCACCTGATGCTGCAATTACAACCCTTGCTTGGATAAAAACAATGTTGCTATGAGATGAATCATAAAATATTCCACCCCTGATACATTCACCATCAGAAACAAGATCAATCAGAAAAAAACCTGTCTGTATCTGTATCTCAGGAATTGAACTTACCTTTACAAGGAGAGCATCAACTATTTCTTTTCCTGTTGCATCTCCCCTTGCATGAAGAATCCTCGGTAATGAATGAGCGGCTTCCTGGGTAAAATCATATTCATCTCCATTAGGATTCCTGTCGAATTTACATCCCCACTGGATTAATTCCTTTACTCTTTCGACTCCATCATTAACAAGTATATTAACAGCAGCAGGATCATTAATTCCACATCCAACTGCAATGGTATCATTAAAATGTGATTGAGGACTGTCCTTCGGGTTCAAAGCAACAGCCACCCCACCCTGTGCGTTGTATGTGCCACTATCATAAAGATAGTTCTTGCAGGTAATCAAAACACGCAATCCTGCAAGTTCAACTGCTGCCCGGAGCCCGGCAATGCCCCCTCCAATAATAAGGCAATCAACCTTTTCAGATGGAATATGTACAGGGTCTATTGATACTAAATAATTAGGAATCATTTCTTCGTAGATGAGGTAATCTGCTTTAGACGCTCCTGCCAGAATTGTTTTTCCTGGCTACTCGCGTGGTCAATAATCAGGATACCATCAAGATGTTCTATCTCGTGTAGAAAACATCTTGCCAGCAAACCTTCTGCCTTAATCTCGATCTTTTTTCCTGAATTTGTAAGGCCCCTTATGAGAACAGATTTTGGCCTGTTTATAGAAAAAAATATTTCTGGAAAACTCAAACATCCTTCCATGTCAATCTCTTCTTCATCATCTGTGTATAAAACCTCTGGGTTGACAATCCTAAAAATTCTTCTTTTATCCTTATCAAAAGCAACAAAGGCGCGAAGTCCAATACCTATCTGTGGCGCTGCAAGACCAAGTCCACCGGCCTTTGCAAGAGTATCTTCGAGATTATCAAAAAGATCCCGTGTCTTTTTTCCGAAATCAGTAATCTCCTTTGATTTTTCTCTTAAAATCTCTGCTCCATATTTTTTTATTCTTTTGACTGTCATATTAAAGGCCTACCTTCTTCATAGTTTCATCCATAAGTCGCATCGCACAATATTTTCCACACATATTACAAACCTCATCCGAAACAATCTTCTGTGAGGACCTGATTTTCTTAAATCTGAACGGATTAATAGAGAGATTTTCCTGCTGATGCCAATCGCGTTTATACCTTGCCTGTGCCATGGACTCATCATATTTCTGCGCCTGTATGTTTCCACGCGCAATGTCTGCTGCATGGGCTGCAATTCTTGAAGCAACAACACCATCCTCAACATCCTCAATTGTTGGCAGAGCAAGATGTTCGCTGGGTGTTACATAACACAAAAAATCAGCGCCTGCCCATCCAGCAATTGCACCACCAATCGCTGATGTTATATGGTCATACCCAGGAGCAATATCTGTTACAATTGGACCCAACAAATATAGTGGAGCACCACCACATATTGACTTTGCAAGATGAACATTTGGAACAATCTGATTAAGAGGAACATGCCCAGGACCTTCAATAATCAATTGAACATCTGCATCCCGCGCCTTTTCAACACATCTTCCCAGTGTCAAAAGTTCTGACATTTGAAGGTTATCGGTTGCATCAGCGAGACATCCAGGACGCAGTCCATCTCCAAGGCTCAAAATAAGGTCATACTTACGAGCAAGTTCAATAAGTCGATCAAAATTCGAATATAAAGGATTCTCTTTCCCTGTTAAAGCCATCCAGCTAACAATAAATGCTCCGCCACGGCTCACCACGCCTGTTTTTCTTGTTTTCTTTTTAAGAATATCCAGAGATGAAAGTGTTACACCGCAATGAACAGTTACAAAAGAAACACCATCCTTTGCATGCCTTTCAATAACATCAAAAATATCATCTTCTTTAAGTGCTTCAATTGTTCCGTGTTTTTCTATTGATTCTATTACTGCCTGATATATTGGCACAGATCCAACAGGAACTGAACTTGCATTAACTATCTTTTTTCTTATTGTATCAAGGTTTCCACCAGTACTTAAATCCATTACAGTATCTGTTTTAAGTTCACATGCTCTGTTAAGTTTTTTTAGTTCAAATGAAACATCGCACACATCAGGAGAAGTACCGATATTTGTATTCACCTTTATGGTAAGATTTTCCCCTATTGCCTTGATTGAATCTCTGTGTTTGACAATAACAGATTTTCCCTCAGCAATAGACATAGCAAGTTTTTCAGCATCAATGTTTTCCTCTTTAGCCACGCTTCTTACTGCACTGGTAATAATCCCTTTTTTTGCCTGCTGTTTTTCAAGAATCATATTTTATTCCTCAAAATAGCGCCTGTAGAGGCACTTGTAACAAGCATCCTGTATCTTGAAAGAACCCCTGTAAGTTCTTTCTCAGGATGCTTTATTTTAGAAAGACGTCTGGAAATCTCCTGGTCTGATAGATGAACATTCAGTTTTCTTTCAGGAATATTAACCTCGATAATATCGCCATCTTCAATACAAGCAATCGGCCCTCCCAGTGCGGCCTCAGGGCTTATATGCCCTATGCAGGCGCCTCTTGTTCCACCAGAAAATCTTCCATCTGTTAAAAGCACAACATATTCACCAAGTCCTTTACCTGATATTGCTGATGTTACAGCAAGCATTTCCCTCATTCCTGGTCCGCCTTTTGGGCCTTCATAACGAATCACAACAACATCTCCTTTTTTGATTTTTCCTTCAAGAACAGCAGAAAGACATTTTTCTTCACCATCAAAAACTCTTGCAGGTCCTTTGTGAACCATTATTCCGCTGGCAACCGCTGATTGTTTAACAACACTTCCATCAGGCGCAAGATTTCCTTTAAGTACTGCTATTCCGCCTTCCTTTGTGTATGGGTTGTCTATTTTTCTAATAACAGACGCATCGAGATTTTTTGCGCCTTCAGCAATCTGTTTTATACTCTGGCCCATAACATTAACCTGGTCAGCATTCATAAGTCCTGCCTCATAAAGTTCCTTTATTACAGCAGGAATCCCACCTGCTCTATCGAGATCCTCCATATGGTGTGAACCAGCGGGCGAAATCCTGCAGAGGTTTGGAACCTTTTTGCTGATACCATCAAATGTTTCAAGGGTAAGGTTGATACCTGCCTCGCTGGCAATCGCAGGAAGATGCAGAACAGTATTTGTTGAAGCACCTATTGCCATATCAACAGCAATTGCATTTTCAAAGGACTTCAGCGTTATGATATCTCGAATTTTAATAGCATTATTCACAAGATCCATTATACGCATACCTGCTTTTTTTGCCAATCGAATCCTCATTGAACTAACAGCAGGAATTGTACCATTATATGGAAGAGAAATCCCCAGTGCTTCAGAAATACAATTCATTGAATTTGCTGTAAACATTCCTGAGCATGAACCACATGTTGGACAGGCATATTCTTCAAGTTGTTCAATCTGGCTTTCAGTCATTTCTCCAGATGAAAATTTCCCCACTGCCTCGCATACAGAGATATAGTCAACAACCCCTATACCAGGGCAATTTCCAGCGAGCATTGGACCGCCACTTATCAGTATTGAAGGCAGGTTTAATCTTAATGCAGCCATCATCATACCAGGTATAATTTTGTCACAGTTTGGTATCAAAACAATACCATCAAAACCATGAGCCATTGCCATTATCTCTATTGAATCAGCAATAATTTCTCTTGAAACAAGAGAATATCTCATACCCTCATGCCCCATTGCTATGCCATCACAAACCCCGATTGTTCTAAACTCAATTGGAGTACCACCCGCAATTCTGATACCATCCTTAACTGCCTGAGATATCTTATCAAGATGTATATGTCCGGGCACAACCTCATTACCAGAATTACACACACCAATAAACGGTCTCTTTATTTCTTCATCCGTAAGACCAGTTGCCTTGAGTAAACTCCGCAAAGGCGCATGAAGCACTCCTTGTTTTATAGCATCACTTTTCATTTTGCCCCCATTGATTGTCTTTGCTAACGCCAAAGTATTTTATAATGTATTATCACTATACACTCTGTACTTTCCAATTCTCGGGTTTTCCCATTATTTCTTTGTTTTGCATTTTTCATTTTACATCTTGAAATCCCTTGTTCTTTCCATCTTCCTGAAAACCCCCCTTTCCCCCTTTGTAAAAGGGGGAAATAGAAGGAGGACTTTTTCAAGGGGGAATTAGGGGGATTTTTCAAAGGGGGAAGAAAAAAGGGGTGATTTTCCAAAGGGGAACTTCAACTACTTCCCTCTTTTATAATTTCTTATTATTTCCCTCTTTAATAAAGGGAGAATTTTCAAAGAAGCAACTAAAGGGTATATCCCTTTATACCTTGTTATTTATATTGCCATCGCATCAACAAGTTTAATTTTTTCTTCTGATATTTCTATCTTTGATGATATAACCTTTTCGAGGGGAACCCTGATAATCTTTTTCCCTGAAATTCCTGTCATAAAACATTTTTCCCCTTCTAAAAGGCCCCTGACAACCTCGCTTCCAAACATTGTTGCAAGACATCTTGTCTGATATGTTGGAATTCCACCCCTCTGTATATATCCGAGCACACAGTACCGCGCCTCAGCACCAGGCATCTCTTTATTGATTTCATTCGCAAGGATATGCGCTTTTCCTGCTCCCTCGGCAACCACTATCAAAGAACTGATTTTTCCACGTACTCTGTCTGTTTCGAGAACATTGATAATCTGCTGTATTGTAATGGGTTTTTCTGGTAAGACAACAACCTCTGCCCCTGCTGCGATTGCAACCTCGAGAGCAAGAAAGCCATGTTCTCTTCCCATAACCTCAACAACAAATATCCTTTCGTGGCTTGTTGCAGTATCCCTTATCTTATCTATTGCATCCAATGCAGTATTTACCGCAGTATCAAAACCAACAGTGTAGTCAGTCCCATACACATCATTATCAATTGAGGCAGGAATAAATCCAACAGGTATATTAAAATTGTTATGAAAGGCATGAGCCCCGCGGCTTGAACCATCCCCGCCTATTACAACCAAACCATCAATACCTGCGTCTTTAAGATTTCTAAAGCATACCTCTTGAACATCCATCTGCTTAAATTCCGGGAATCTTATGGTTCTAAGAATTGTACCACCCCTATTTATAATCCCGCTAACACTTCGCGCATTAAGAGGCATAATATCATTTTCGTATAACCCTCTGAATCCCCTTTTAATTCCACAAACATCTATTCCCATTCCGAGGGATGTTCTAACAACAGACCTGATGGCACAGTTCATCCCTGGAGCATCACCACCACTTGTTAAAAGCCCAATTTTTTTCATCATCAATATCCAAAGTCGGCTCTTACAGATAAAATTTGTCTTGTTCCCTGCTTTATCAATGATTTTGCTTCATCTGTCATTGAAGAAAACTTATACCACCATGGTAAAGACATTGCCCTGGCAAGTTTTCTTATTACATTAATTCGCGGAATTGCAATTCTTGCAAAGGACTCTTCGAGTGTATCCCAATCTTTTGTGGCAGGATCTGTAAATGCTTCCTTAAAATATGCCCTTCCACACATAGGACCTGATATTAAATCACACACAATGCCGTATTGAGCACAGTATTGTTCAAAATCAACCGCTGCACTCAAAAGAAGCATTGGTCTCGGAGAAATTTTTTCCATTTCCATTGCTGAATCTCTTACAACCTGTGGACTTGAAATTTGAATAATCTTTCCATCTTCTTCAGTCCATAACAATGGTATCTGTGTTTTATAAAAATGCCCGAGTGGACCAAAATCCTTTGCCATTGCCACAACTCCATCAGGAAGCCGTTTTGCAAAATCCACCTTACTTTCACCTGGTAGTTGAAAAAGCAATGTCTCTGTAAAAAGTGGCCTATTAAGTTTCTGGGCTGCTTCAAATGCGGTTGAAGCAAATTCAATGTTTTTCTCCCAACTCTCTTTGTGCGCGGGATTAAGTTTAACAAGTATCTTAAACCCATCAACAGCACTAACCACATCCTCTGGTTTAACCGAAAACCTTGCTATCTGACCTAATCCACCATCAACTGACTGGGTATTGGTATCCTCAAGTCGTCCTATAAGCATTACATCCTTACCAAGCACCTCCCTGAAATTAGGAGAAAGATATGCAAGATGATTAAAAAGGGCTGCAGTTGCATTTCCTCTTAACCTTCTGGCAAACCTTAAACAAACCTCCTTCACATCATTATCATCCGGCTTCTTATTAAGGCCAATATGCTTAAAATATGACTCTGTAAGTTTAAGATATGAACTATGCTGGTCTGATGCAAAAACATCAAACACACCTTCAGGAGAATACCTCGCAAGGGTTTTAAAAATCTCCTCACTCACTCCAACACCATCTCTATACTGCGCAAAATTTTTCATCTAACACCTCCTGTTTATTTTTCAATATTTCCAAAAGTTTCTATAACCTTCGTCTAAATCCCCCTCGCCCCCTTTATAAAAGGGGGAAATAGGGGAGAGAACTTTTTCAAAGGGGGAAATAGGGGAGAGAACTTTTTCAAGGGGGAACTTCAACTACTTCCCTCTTTCATAATTTCTTATTTTTCCCCTCTTTCGTAAAGAAGGGTTGGGGGAGATTTTTCATTTTTCCCAATGTCTTATTTCAAAGAATTCTTAAATTCTTTTAGTTTCTTTTTTAGATTGTCATCACTAAGAGAAATTATTTCTATCGCGAAAATTGCAGCATTTTTTACACCTGCCTTACCAATAGCCATTGTTCCAACAGGCACCCCACCCGGCATCTGAACCATAGAATAAAGCGAATCAACACCTTTAATCTCGCTTGTTGGCAGAGGAACGCCTATAACAGGCAGGATGGTTTTTGCTGCAACTACACCCGGAAGATGCGCAGACATACCAGCACAGGCAATAATTACCCTTATTCCTTTTTCTTCAGCGGTTTCTGCAAATTCAATTGTCTTATCTAAACTTCTATGAGCAGATATCACCTCAACACTATAAGGCACCCCAAATTTTTCAAGTATCTCCTTTGCGGCCTCAGCAAAAACAAGGTCATTTTGACTTCCAAAAACAATCACAACTAGTGGTTTTTGCATTATTTTTCTCCCATTACATTAGACATTTTTTCCATTGCCTTTTTTATTTTTTCTTCATCAATGGTAAGAGCAAACCTTACATATCCCTCGCCAGAATCTCCAAAACCAATCCCAGGGGTAACAATAATGTTTGCTTTTAACAATAACTTTTCTGCAAAGGATAAAGAACCCTCATTAATCTTTAACCAGAGGTAAAAGGTTGCCTGAGGTATTTTAACCTGAAAATTAAGTTTTCTCAAGCACTCTACAAGTACATCTCGACGCTTCTGGTATGTTTTTCTCATTTGTTCAACATCATCCTGTGGCCCTGAAAGACATTCAATACCTGCAATCTGAATCGCCTCAAATGTTCCAGAATCAATATTTTCCTTCAGGGTTGCAAGCCCTGAAACAAGTTTTTCATTTCCACACGCCCATCCAATCCTCCATCCAGTCATATTGTATGTCTTGGAAAGTGAATGTATTTCTATGCCAATATCTTTTGCGCCTGGAATAGACAGAAAACTTGTTGGCCTTTTTCCATCAAAATAAATCTCGTGATATGCTGCATCATACAGAATAATCAGTCCTCGTTTCTTGCAAAAAGCAACCGCTTCTTTTAGAAATGAAGAATCGGCACAGGCGGACGTAGGATTATTCGGATAGTTAAGGTATAAAATTTTTGCATTTTTCAGAATACTATCAGGAATCTTACCAAAATCAGGAAGAAAATCGTTCTGTTCCTTTAATGGCATAAAATACGGAATGCCGCCAGCGAGAATTGTGCCTATCTGATAAACAGGATAGCCGGGTTCTGGAATAAGGTTTACATCCCCTGGATTAATAAATGCAAGAGGAAAATGGGCTATTCCTTCCTTTGATCCTATTAGAACACATATTTCTTTTTCAAAATCAAGATCAACATCACTGTATTTTTTGTAATAGTCTGCTATTGCTCGTCTAAAATCAGATCGTCCCTTTCCAAAAGGATATCTGTAAACAGATGGGTCATCAACTGCTCGTTTCATTGCTTCAACAACCCTCTTCGGTGTTGGAAGATCAGGATCTCCAACGCCAAAACTTATAACCTCATACCCTTCAGAGATTAAACTCTTTCTTTTCTTATCTATCTCAGCAAAAAGATATGGCGGTAGTTCATTCATTTTCTTGCTTAATTCAAACATACTCCCTCCGTTAAGTATTCAATAAATCTTGTTCAATTAAGTAATCAGGAATAGAAAGTCAAACACCCATCGCGAAATGCAAAAATCCAAAATAAACTAGTTTCTACTTTTCTCTCAACGTGATTTTCTCAGCCAATCAATAACATCCTTCATTTCATAAAACCCCTGACTTTTACTATAAATAAATCTTGCAGCAGAAATAGCACCAGAAGCAAATGACTCTCTGCTAAAACACTTATGTGTTATCTCGAGAATTTCTCCTGTTCCTCCGAATAATACACTGTGTTCGCCAATAATCTCTGAAATTCTGACAGAATGTATCCCGATTTCATCTTTTGTTCTTGGTCCTGGCTTTCCCTGTCTTCCATAAACAAACCCTTCCCGGTCTTTTCTGTTTCTAACCCTGTTTACTATTTCTCCGATTTTCAAAGCAGTTCCACTGGGCGCATCCTTTTTGTTATGGTGGTGGGTTTCTATTATCTCAACCTCATAATCATCCCCGAGCATACGGGTTGCTGATTCAACAATCTCCATCATAATGTTAACACCTATGCTCATGTTCGGAGAAATAATCAATGGAATATGGTTTGCTGCGTCCTTGATAGTAATCATCTGTTCTTGCGAAAAGCCTGTTGTTCCAATTACAAGTTTTGTTTTTTTCTTTTTTGCATGTTCAATGTTTGTCAGGGTTGCCTCTGGACTTGTGAAATCAATCAGAACATCTACTGACTGTGGCGCATTCTCAAAACCATCTGATATCTTTATTCCTGGTAATACCTCTTTGCCGATAGATGTATGTCCCTTTGCCTCAAAAGCCCAGGCAAGTTGCATATCAGGACATTTATTCAAAAGAGATATGATTGTACTTCCCATCCTTCCAGATGCACCAGCAACTGCTACCTTGATTTTTTCTTCGTTCATTGGATTGTATCCTTTTCTTTTTTTATATCTGCGCCAAGTTGATTGAGTTTTTTATCAAAATTTTCGTATCCCCTGAACAGGTGATATATCCTTGAAACCTCTGTAGTCCCATCTGCGGCAAGCCCTGCGAGCACAAGAGCCGCACTTGCCCGAAGGTCAGAAGCCATAACCCTTGCACCGAGAAGTTTTTTTACGCCTCTAACAATTGCTCTTGGCCCATCAAGTTGAATATTTGCGCCAAGACGATTAAGTTCTCCTGCATGGATAAACCTTTCAGGAAATACCTTTTCAGTGATTACACTAACCCCATCAGCAAGTGATAAAAAAGCCATCATCTGCGCCTGAAGATCTGTTGGAAATCCTGGATAAGCAAGTGTAACAACATCAACTGATTTCCATTCTCGAATGCCTTTTATTGAAATAAAATTTTTTCCTGTCTCAACAGATACCCCTGTTTCTGTAATCCTTTCTATAAATGCTCCCATATGAAATGGCTGACATTTTTTTACACAAACATTGCCCCCTGTTATTGCCCCAGCAAGAACAAATGTCCCTGCCTCAATCCTGTCAGGAATAACCGAATACTCAACACCATCAAGTTTTTTTACTCCCTTGATAGTAATACACGGAGAACCAATGCCTGTTATTTTTGCGCCCATCTTTACAAGAAAGTTTGCAAGATCACTTACCTCTGGTTCGCAGGCAGCAAACTCAATGATTGTTGTCCCTTTTGCAAGAACAGCCGCACACATAACATTTGCGGTTGCCAGAACACTCGAACCAAATGTTCCTCCAAGAAAAACATGGTTGCCCTTTAATCCTTTTTTTGCGTCAGCAATAACATATCCATCCTCAATTTTTACATCAACCCCAAGACGCTGAAGTCCTTTTATATGAAGATCAATAGGTCTTGGACCAATCACACATCCACCAGGAAGGGAAAACTGTGCCTTTCCTGATCTTGCAACCATTGGGCCAAGCAAAGCAATTGACGCCCTCATTGTTTTAACAAACTCATACGGCGCATCATATCTGTTTATTCCTGATGGATCTATCTCAACTGTGTGATTCTTAAAACTCACCTTTGCCCCAAGATATTCAAGAATCTTCACCATTGTTTTGACATCCTGAAGAACCGGAATATTATGTATAATGCTTTTTTTATTGCTCATAATTGAGGCGGCAAGGATTGGAAGCACTGAATTTTTCGCGCCTGAAGTAATAATTTCGCCTTTAAGTTTTTTCCCACCCTGAATAACAAATTTTTCCATTTTCTATCCGTTATGATGGTTTATCTATGGTATATCTTTTACAATAATTTTATCACAGGTCTTCATTTTCTTAAACCGTGATAATGCATTAATTTTCGATTAAATATTTTAAGGAAATAAAATCCCACAGTGAAATAAATAAAATCAATAGTCAGGAATGATTAGGGAAACAACTTATTTTAGCAAATACTCGCATATTGAAGTAAAATTATTATTATGAGAAGAAAAAAATCCCAAAGAATACTTGACTCTGTAGAGTATATTTTTTGTTATGGGCTTTTTATCATTTTAAGCATGCTTCCGCGCGATGCTTATCCCCGGGTGGCAGATGTAATCTGCTATCTTTCATGTTTGAGTATGTCGTTGAAAAAGAAAATCAGAAAAAATATCATTGCTGCGTATGGAAACTCTCTGTCTCCACGAGAGAGAACCTTACTTATAAAAAGAATTCTTAAGAAGAATATCTTTTTTATAACTGAATTTGTGCTGTGGGCAAAATTAAAACCAGAGGATTCTCTGAAACTCATAGAATTTAGAAATTTAGAGTCATTAAAAAAGGTATGCGATGCAAAAAAACCAGTTGTTCTTATTACCGGACACATTGGAAATTTTTCTATTATGATAGCGAGTTTAGTTTATTCAGGTATACCTCTGACAATACTGATAAGAGGTACAAATAACCAGTATCTCGAAAGATTTATTGACAGAAAACTGCGAAAAAAAGGAATTCCAGAAATAAAAAAGACAAACACAAGGGATATAATTCATCAGTCGTATGAATGGTTAAGAAAAGGCAATGCTCTTTGTATCCTGATTGACCAACACTCAGGAAAAGGAACAAAGGTTGAGTTTTTTAAGAAAACTGTCCAGGCGCCAACAGGCGCTGCTGTGTTCGCAAGAAAATATGATGCCTGTGTGTTTGGCGCTTTTATAAGTAATAAGCAAGGGTTCAGGCATAGAATTTCTATTGAAGGTCCTTACAATACCATTAAAACAAATAATGCAGAGTATGATTTTCAGGTAAATACTCAGTTATTTTATGATCGCATTGAGCACTATGTAAGAGAAAGCCCTGAAGAATGGTTTACATGGCTTCATAAAAGATTCAGATAGGGGCTGATTAAATTTATTTAATATTAAAATCCCTCTCGCGTCTCCCTTTGCCAAGGAAGAAGAAACCTGAAGGTGCTCACTATATTTTCCGCTTTTCTTGATTGACTTCATTGAGAACACTTATTGTGTTAGATATTTGTCCATTGAAACAATTTCAGAAAAAAGTTCCTTGCCAGAGGACAAAACAGTTCTTGTTGTTGTTGTGTAAAGAAATTGTTCTTTTTTGACTGGCTTTGAAACAAGAATTTTTATATCGCGCACTCTGGGTTTTGTGCCGTATATTGCCACAGTAAGGCTGCCACCTTCAACACTGGCTTTTATTATAAGATTGCAGCCATAGGGATTATAAAATTTCAGGTCAACACCATCATTCATAGAAACCGTTGCATCGAGGCCTGGTGGAATATAGGAAATCAATTCTGAATGTGATTTTCTTTCGACTATGGAAAGTCCTGCGTAGAGTGCTGCTGCATAAAGGGTTGAGGAAACCTGACACAATCCACCTCCAATGCCCAGAACTCTTTTATCACCAACAATAGTAGATGCTGTGCCAAGTTCATCTTCTGAAATTTTATCTGTGACCTCGTCATTGAACGAGAATATAATCTTTGGGATAAGAATCTTACCGTCAAGATATCTTGCTGCAACCTTTATATTGTTATCTCTTTCATCAATATCCTGTCTGAAATATGTTGTATAAGAGGACCATTTATACTTAAACTCGTCTGCAAAACAAACAGCATTCAGCAAAATCAAAAGGAAGATTGTTTTCCTGAATATCTTTATCATTGTCTATTCTATTATCAGGGTATTACCTGCAGAACTGCCCCACACCTCAGGTAAATACATCAACTGTGCTTTTGTTTGAAGAATATGATATGAACCAGGTGTTTCTGCTCTTAAGTAATACACAATGGTTTTTTCCCTTCCTCCCCAGACAGTTGTAAAAAATGCCATCTTTTCATCCCTGACTTCTTTCCTGCAATACCACCAATCCTGCTGGGATTCATTTGCAACCTCGCATCCAGATGGAATTGGATCTTCTATCATTATATATTCATATTTCTCACTGCCTGAAATTTTTATTTCAACCCTTATTTTTTCATTACTTTTTACAGGTCTGTTAATATCATCATAAACATTGGTTTTGTGGCCATCAGGGGTGGTTATTTCCCTTGGTTCTATTTCAGTGTACCTTCTTGATACCTTGAAACCTCCATCAAAAGCAGGAATAGAAACATCCTTTACAGAAAATTTAATCACATGGGAATAATAAAGATTCCCCTCACCTTTTTTCTCTATGCTTATTGAGTTTACTTCTCCCTTAACAAGGTTTTCTGGTTTTGTATCAATGGTTGTAACAAATTTTTTGATACTTTCTCTATCGATTTTTTCTTCAGCAACAATCTTTTCATTCATAGAAAGCAAAACAGTATAATCAGGGGATAATTCATCAATAAGTTTTAGGTAATCAGTAAAAGCAAAAAGACATATTGCAGTATCTTTTGTTGATGTCCATAGACCACCCTGTCTTTTCATAACGAGATACCTTAAAATACCAGGAATTTCTTTTCTTTCTGGATCAATTGCCAGTATTGCGCGCAATCCCCATGCAGTTGTTTCAATATTATGATGGATCCAGGAATAATTCCCATCTTCAGCAAGCCAGTAATGCAGATATGGAGTTGGTTTAATAAGTTTACTGCAAAGTTCTTCAAGAACATCTTTCGCTCTCTGGTCTTTAACCTCCTTCAAAACAAGGCATAATTGAGCCATTGTATACGGGGCAAGTTTATCTTTGTTTTTATAAACATCCTCAATAATTTCTGAATTTTTTTCACCAGAGTATGTAAGAGCATAAAGCATAAATGCCTTTTGATTATAGTCATTTACAGACATAATCATATTTTTAAGACATGTTTTCCCTCTTTGAAACCTGTCTTCATTTATAAGATACCCTGACTTTTTTGCATAAGACAGTCCAAACATAACATAGCCGGTTGTGTATGAACTGCTTGCATCATTTTGCCACCATCCCCAACCACCATCATCATTCTGATAATTATAAAGTTTAATCAGACCATCGCTTACCTTTTTAGGCAGGTTTTTCAGCATTTCTTCAAATCTTGCTCTATCAGATGCAAGAAAATACAAATCCTCTTTTTTGATTTTTGTAAGAGCATCTGCAACCCCAATAGCAGGAAGAAAACCACTGAGGGTCTGCTCAATACATCCATAGGGATATTTTGCAAGTTTATCAAGAGATGTAAACATACCAGAAACAAGAGAAGGATAGATATATGATTTTATATCTACTGAGGCAGGAATTGTACCAACCGGCACATAGAATGTATCAGTTCTTGTATCCGAGCATTGACCTGCAAATACATATCTTTCATCAGAACCATATAAAAACACAGGTATATTAAGTTCCATACCATCAGAAGCAGCAGGACAATTTGCATAAAGTGTGATGGTTGCCTGGTTGACTGAATTTACCTTTACCTTCCAGTCAACCCTCGTTGATTTATTAGAATCAAGTTCAATTGTTTTTTCTGGTTCATCAAGAATATCAAGCCCATCTGCGTGAAGTTTTGTATATATTTTCTGATGATTACCTGTATAGTTATGTATAACGCCAGAAATCAAAAGACGATCATCCTCAACAAGAAATCTTGGTGTTATAAGATTAGCCATAAGAGGCTTTGCTGTTATAACACTGTTTTTACCTGTACCAACCTTTGTATCAGAGGTAATTGCACGGATTGTAGATCTCCAGGTTGTAAGATTATCCGGAAATTCCACCTGAATTTTTGCGATACCATTTTCATCTGTATAGGCAAAAGGCAGCCAGAACGCAGTATCCTTAAAATTCCTTCTGATATCCTGTTGCGCAAAATCCTTACCAGCACCACCATAGTACCAGCGATAAAAAGAATAACTGGTCCCAACCCTGTTCCTTTTTGAGCCATAGAAAAAGTCCTCTATCTTTTGAACAAGTTCATTTGAAATAGCATATATTGCTTCATCAACAACACTAAGTGAAAATTCAGCAGAAACAGGTTTTCCAGTATTGTCTGTTATCTTAACCAGATATTCTCCTTTTTCTGCTGGTCTATATTTTTCTCTGTCAGAGGTTACCTCAACATTAAGAAACCTATCATCACAGGATACACCAAGGGATTTACTCGAGTATAAAAGGTTTTTATTTTTTATTGAACAAACTGTAACATAAATATTCGGTATATATTCTTCCTTTATAGGAATTTCAAGCAAAACAGAATTTCCATTCATCTTGATAACCTTATTTTCGAAAATTTTACTACCTTCAATTGTATAAAGAAGGGTTAAATCTTTATGAGAAGAATTAACAAGAATCTTTGCGGTCTCACCAGGATTATATCTTGCCTTGTCAGGCACAATTTCCAGTTCTTTTTTTCCATACCAGGAAGAATAATAATCCCTGCTTGTTATCCAGACATATCTTGTAGCCGTGATGATATTATTATACTGGTCTATTCCCTGGACAACAATCCTGATATACCCATTAACACCTGGTTTAATGTTAACAGTTGTTTCCTCGTTATCTACAATAACCTTTTTTGAAAGAATTTCTTTGAAACTCCACCTTCTTTTTTTCGGCTCGTATGTTTCCTGGCTTACCATAATCTTCAATTGTTTCTTACCGCTGATTTTTTGGCCTTCATAGGGCTTTGTTGAAAGTGCAACAGGAATTTCTTCTTCTGGTGTATAGATATACTTTGGTATTTTTATCAATATTTCAAAGATGCCAGGCACAACAATAACCTTTGCACTCTGGGTTATTTCTCTTCTACTTTCATCTGTCATCTTAACTTCAATTGTAAATGTTTGCTTCTGGTCATAGGACGACTTTGTTGGAATTTCAATATAGGCAATGCCATTTTCATCTGTCTTTGCCTTTCCAGAACAAACAAAACCTCCTTTCCACCAGCCACCATATTCATATTCTTCTTCAAATTCACCATCATACTCGTAATCCCACATTTGTTTTGAATAAACAGACCACAATACATCTGTATTTTTTACAGGGGTGCCAAAATAGTATTTTGCTGTAACTGAGGTCTTGATTTTTTCACCTGGCAGATACATATTTTTATCTGTTTTAACCTCAATGGAAAATTCTGGCTTTCTGTATTCGAGAACCTTAAAATTACAATAGCCGCTGAGTTCATCCTTGCCCTTAGTTGTAAATTCAATGCTGTAAATTCCAAGAGGAGGCTCATCAGGCAACACATACCAACTGCATATAGAACCTGTTTTTGTCGGTATGATTGTTGTTTCATAAAAAACAGTGTCATCAGGTGCTTTTATCTTGATACCACACAAAGAAAACTCTGGCATGGAATATTTATCTCCCATATCAATCCTCGGGACTGCCTTAAAATATACTGTTTGGTTTGGTCTATAAACAGGTCTATCAGTATAAGCGTAAATCATTCGCATATCAGAAGACTCTTCAATCGATGAGTATTCAGTATCTGAAACTGCAAACGACTTTCCATTTACAACAATAAACCTGTTAACATTATCAAAGTCCACCTGGCCATTGACATCTGTTTTAACCTGGGTTTTGAGATTCCATAGATAATCAAAAACAAACACTGAAATATCAGGCAGAACACTGTTTTTTACAGTAGAAAATACTGTGATATTACATCTGTCGTCACACACTTTTGAAATAAATCCAATATCAGAAACAAAAAACCATCCTCTTTGTTCAGAAAGACCTTCTGGCTTCAAAACAAAAACATAAGCGCCTTCAGGCAATTGTCCTAATGAAACATTTCTATCATAAAGTTCAGTTAATGGCGTAGGATACTTAATATCAAACTTCTTGCTGGAAACAGGGCTTTTACCTGTTAAATCAGCATTCATTAAGATTTCACTGATCTGAATATTTTTTGACTTTGACCTGTTGATTTCATTAAACAAATCAACCTCATATATATCAGCCGTGAAGTTTTCTATCCTGAATGCATTAAAGAATAGTTTTACTTTTTCCTCTGAGGTAAACAGCCATTCTCTCGAATTAAGATAAAAGTATTTTGATCTGAGTTTTAAGGGCATCTTCCCGATATCAGTAGTTTCCTTTGGTTTAAGATAAAACCCTTTTTCAGGACGCCCAGCCTCATAGCCCTGCCTATAGGCCTCTATCCTGTAAGAACCAGGTTTTAAGAAGTCAATAAAAAAATAGCCGGTTGCATCTGTTTTTGCTGAACCATAGGATTCTCCTGAGCAAGAAACATTTGCATCCTTAATTGGCTTTCCTGTTTCAGAATCAACAATAACTCCTTTAATACTTCCTGCATAAGAAAGATTAAAGTTTATTCCTGCTGTTTCCTTTCCATCTTCAACATCAATGTCTCTATAATCCTTTACAAAACCCGGTGCTTCAACATAAATATATGTTTTCCCTGGATTTAAGCCATCTATCTTATAAAACCCCTGTTTGTTTGTAATAACATATTTATCCCTGGATTTAAAAATCTTTGCGCCCACAACAGGTGTTCCTTCAGGATTATAAACAAATCCACTTATTGAGCCTGGCCTGTTCAAAACAATTTCGTAGTTGACAATTCCATATTTTGCCTGGTTAACCTGAATTCTTCCGAGGACATTATTACAGAAACCTTTTTTCTCGACAACCACTTTGTAATAACCTGTCTCAAGGCCATCAATACTAAACCTCCCATCTTTTTTAGAGACAGATATCTTAACAGGAACATCACCTGTTTGTGGAATTGCAAAAACACTGATTTTAGCGTCTGCGATTGGTTTATTGTCTATTGTCTTTATAATTCCTGTTATCGTGTCGCAAAAACCAGAAACAGAAAAAATAAAAACCAAAAGGAAAAGAATTTTCTTTTTCATTTTTCATCCTCTGTAAAGATTCTTGCACTAAACTTAAAAATTGTAATCCCACTGGTATCATTAATACCTGCATTTCTAAGACACATCTTAAATGCATACTCTGCTGTTTTTGCTTCTCTCGGTAAAACAAGACCCTGCTTTCCCTGTTTCTCAATGATAAGCCCTTCTTTTTCAGGATTATAGAAAAAAAGAGAAGGGATTTCAACTGGGCTATCAGGAATTGTTATCTGTATCCTGATATCTTTCATCTCACTTAAACTCACGGGTCTATATCTATAATCGCCTGCTACAGAGATAATTGAAAATTTTATAAGGTCTCCTGCGAGGGTTCCTGTTTCTGTCTTAAAACTACCAGAACATCCTCTTGTCTGATTACCTTTTTTTAAGGATACAAAAACAGGTATGGGGTTATTGAAAAAATCTGGTAAATTCTCGGGTATTATTTCAATGTGTTCAATGAGATATTTTTCGATTGCCTGTCTGCATATGGATATTGCTGTATCCTTAAAAAACAATGGGAACACAATACCCGCTGATACATAAAAGGTTATACAACATCTCGAAACTTTTGATTTTGCTATCATATCCTTACAAAGTATACTATATACTATGGATAACATCAAAGAAAATAAGAATCTTACCCTAAGGGTTGCATCTGCACAGATTAATTGTACTGTTGGGGACCTCGAGGGAAATGCTGCGAAGATTCTTGAATATACAAACAGAGCAAAAGATTCAGGTGTTGATATAATTGCCTTTCCCGAACTCGCGATAACAGGATATCCTCCTGAGGATCTTTTGTTAAAACAGTCATTCATAAATGATTGTATAGAAACACTATCTCATATCGCAGAGCAAATAAATGATATTGTTGCTATAATTGGATTTGTAAACAGAGAAAAAACCTGTCTTTTTAATGCTGCGGCTGTAGTTAACCAGAAAAAAATAAAAGCAATCTATCATAAGATACTTCTTCCAAACTATGGTGTTTTTGATGAGATGAGATACTTTACACCTGGAAGTGAAAGCCCTGTATTCCGGATTTCAATCGAACACAAAGGATGTGTTTTTGGAATAAGTATCTGCGAGGATATATGGCGTGATAATGGCCCAACAGTAAAACAAACAAAATCAGGGGCATCAATAATTTTTAATATCAATGCATCACCCTATCATATGGGAAAAATTAAAGAAAGAGAAAAGATTGCAACCACTGTGGCGAAAAAAAACAACCTCTTCCTTGTTTATACAAACCTTGTTGGTGGACAGGATGAACTTGTTTTTGATGGTCAGAGTTTTGCTGTTTCGCCAGATGGCAAAATCATCTCGAGAGCAGAAGCATTTAAGGAACAGATTCTTATTACAGATATCCAGG
>Ga0255345_1001538_pt1 | contig 32898 bp, 26 predicted proteins | sample wastewater_treat_6_FD_192415 | JGI IMG/M metagenome (GOLD analysis project Ga0255345, IMG submission 192415) | Wastewater microbial communities from Lulu Island WWTP, Vancouver, Canada - plant20 | ecosystem: Engineered > WWTP > Wastewater > Unclassified | place: Canada: Vancouver, British...
CATGCTATTGATACATACAAAACCATGAACAGGGGAATCAGTTGCGATACATAGTATATATTCCTAAATCCCCATTTCGCCAAAGCAAAAGAGACTAAGACTGCGAACCCTGTAGGCAATAATCCATATACAGCCAGATCCACTTGACTCACTACCAATCCTTTTACTCAACGGTGGTCTCGACACTCGACGTTACTGTTGTAAGAACCGCATACAACGTTCCCTCGAACTACGCTCAATACTACTTCGTCATTATCATCTAGGACAACCAGATCTGCATCTTTGCCAGGCGATAGAGTCCCTTTTCGATCAAACACGTTAGCTACTAATGATGGATTCACCGTTGCCATGGGAATCACCCGTTCAAGAGGCTCTCCAGTCCATCTCATAACGTTTTTGACACACCTAAGCAGCGTGGTTGTGCTTCCAGCCAGAGTTCCATCGCTAAGAAATGCTCTGCCTATTTCATCTATAATGATATCACTGCCCAGTGAATTGTATAACCCCGGACTCAATCCTGCAGGAGCGATGGCATCACTTACAAGATACGTCTTCCCCGTTCCTTTCGCCGCTAACAAAGCTAATACAGCACCAGGATGCACATGGATCCCGTCACACAGTACCTCAGCCCATATGCGTCTATCTGACAAGACGGCTCCTACGATGCCAGGGTCTCTATGATGAAAACTCCTCATCGCATTGTAGGTATGATTTCCAACACTAACTCCCCACGATATTGCCTCGAGAGTTTCTTCGTACGTGGCCATGCTGTGCCCAGCCGCAACGGTCACTCCTTGCCGAGACAAAAAGGCAATCACCTCTCTCGCGGAGGGAAGTTCAGGAGCTATGGTAACATGGTTCAATGTGCCTTCGCTCAGTTCGAACCACTTAATCATGAGATCTAAAGAAGGCTCCAACAAGTAATCTAGGCGCATCGCCCCCTTCTTTTGAGGGTTTAAAAAGGGCCCTTCAAGATGCAAGCCCAAGATATCAGCTCCCTCACCTGACTTGTCTAACGCGATCGCCTTTACGCTTCTTATGACTTCCTCAGTGCGATCTAACGGCATAGCGCCAAGAGTGGGCAAGAAAGAAGTTGTTCCCTCGCTAGCTAGCCTGGAAGCCATAGACAAGACTGCGTCTGTATCTGCCGAAGCCACATCATAGCCCATATAGCCGTGTACGTGAAGATCTACAAGGCCGGGAATCACCTTGTACTCGGCTAGATCCATAAATACTGCTCCTTCTACCGCCTCCGGTTCTTTACGTCCGATGTCTAGGATCTTACCTTCCGAGATCCTAATGTAGCCATCAAATGGTGCTTCATCGCCTGTGTATATCTCTCGGCACCTATAAATGTAACTTGTGCGATCCGGATAAAAGGAATCTTGCTTCAATCTCGATACACCACCCGAAGAATTCGTCTAGTCCGAATGTGCGTCTGTTCGTACGAGTTCCTCCTTTTTTCCCCTCATTTCGTCTGACAGAAGATAAGCTGCAAGAAGAAGGCCCACAACTCGGATGCCAACGGTCAAATCCAACGTAGCTGTCATTCCAAGTAACTTATACAGAGAAACTCCTATAACAGGCCAAATGAACGCAGAAATCCCTAGCGTAATATTGTACACAGCAGCATAGGTAGGTCGAGATACGTCTCCGGAAACGTCAAGCAAAGCGTTGAATATCGACAGGTTGAGCCCTGCACCAAAAAAACCGCCAAGAGCATTGACTGCTAAGTGTACATATGGAGAACGGGAATGACCATAAAGTAAAGGAAAAAGAATGTGAGCTCCTGACGTTATGAGAAAGACCTTCTGGTTGCCGTGTTTCTCGCACCACCTTCCCCATTGGGTATATGTTAGAAATGACATGATGCCAGACACAGTCGAGAACATGCCTATCCAGGTGTTTGAAAGGCCCATTAGTTTCACCCACAAGATAGTCCATAAGGCAGCAGGAATATGGAAACCTATGTGAATGACGGCAGCTGCTCCGATGAACTTCATGAACGCCTTATCTTTCCAGACAATCCTGAACCGATTAAGTCCGCCTGGATGTTCTTCCTTCTTGGAACTACGCTCAGGATTCTCCTTAAGGCGGGTTAGATAATACCATGAGCCCATAACAAATGCATATCCCGTAAGATACAAAATCACGTAGTTGACCGGCCATGCCAGCGCATCAAGCATTTTACCAGCTATCACTGTTGCCAAAAGAGATACTAGAGAAGAAACCATGTTTCTCTCGGCAAAAATCCTAGCTCTAAGAGTCGGCGTGAAAAGTTCGCCCATCATAGCCATCCACGCCACATCGCACATAGTGCCAGGAAATCTCATTAGCGTGTAGCATATGATGAAGGTCCATGCCTTTACTCCCGATGGCAATGGAGCCATAGCGAGAAAGGCGAAAATAAGGTAAAAACTCCTTGCTACTAAAGCAGATTTGAGAGTAGGCTCCAATCTGCTATTGTACTTGTCGATAAGGATCGCGGAAGGTATCTGTGCAAGCAAGTTTGCCAGAGCCGGTAACGAAGTAAGCAACCCAAGCATGTAATCTGAAGCTCCTAATTGGACTGCAAAAGCACCCCAAAAAGGATTCGTCAACCCTGCCATTACAGAAAATAAGGCCCCGTCTATGAGACTGTTGATAGCATTTTCTTTTTCTACTGGGTCGGGGATATAATTGCAAAGTCCAAGTCTATTTGTGAGTCTCAAGTTTTCCGGTCCCCTTTGGCTACATTCGTGTTACTTCTGATTTCGTCAAATACGTCTTTTATCCTGCATCCCTTGCAAGCATTGGTTCATTTCTGCATAGACGCTGCCCGATACTATCAAACGCAAACGAAGAGCATCGCTCATCATTCTGGTGGTTCATATGGTAAAATAAAGGACATATAGTTACGTAAAATACCGCTTTCTGAATCAGACGGCAAGACGAGGGAGGTCGGCCATGCACTCTGAAGAAACTGCCATATACATCATTCTTTTGGTAGCGTTGGTGCTTCTGAGATGGCGGTCCCGCAAGGAAGGACTTGGTTCCTTCTGGATAAGTCTTCGAACCAGCGGGTGGAATAGTCTTTTCCAAGGAGCGCTAACCGCAGTTATCTATGCTCTCTCATATGTTGCCTTAGTGCTTGCATCTGGAAGGGCACGTCTAACTTTTGATGTCAGTATGTCTTCGGTTATTGCTACGATTACTTCGGCCGCCAAGTTGCTGGCCCATATTTTGCCAGAGGTTCTTTTTACAGAAATGCTCTTTAGGGGTTGCCTCTTTCCTGCGCTCTTACAGAAGAAAAATGGGCTCCTAACTCCACTAATTCTGACATCTTCGATGTTCACAGCCTACCGGTTACTTCTTCACAACCCTTTACCATACTGGCTAGTCTACGCTGTCAACACATTTATCTTGTCTTCGATTCTGTGTCTGATGGTATTTGCTAATCAGTCTCTTATGGGCGCTCTCGGAAAAACCCTTGTATTCGAGGTAATTCAATCGCTCGTTTTTTCAGGAAATCCGGCAGAAAGCTCAAAGAGCTGTCTAATCCTGAGCCTCAATGAGAACGTGTTTACAGGCGCTTCAGGAAACATCGAAACAAGTCTCGGGTTTTCCATCGTTCTAGTTCTCGGCCTCGCATACGAAATCCGCCACATGAAGAAGCATCATCATCTGCTGACCACAACTGAGTGAACATATTCTGGCCATCTTTAATCTTCAATACAGGAATCAGCACTACGTTTGTCGAAGTAAGTCGCAAACACTTAGACAGGAGATGAATGTGTATGAGGATTGCTATAGCCGGATTCTCGGATGAGACATGTACTTTCTGCAAAGAACCAACAACAATTGACCGGTTTGAACCAGCGACCCAAAGAGGACATGAGATCATAGAAAAGAACCAGGGTATACCCACATACATCAATGGGTTCCTTAAAGTCTTGGAATCAGAACACGTGGAAGTTGTCCCCATTGTAAACGCTCACAAAGGACCAGGAGGTTTTTCTAGCTGGCTTACTACCGAGTGCTTTGACAAGTATGCAAATGAAATAGCCGAAGGCCTAGAAGCGACCAAGAACCTAGATGGAGTCCTTCTTTCTCTACACGGAGCCATGGCAGCAGAAGGCATACCAAGACCCGAGGCCGAAATCGTACGCCGCGCCAGGTCAAAGGTAGGCGATATTCCCATAATGGTCACACTTGATCTTCATGCCAACGAAGATCAGGAACTCGCTGAAGCTGCAGACGCAGTCTTTATCCTAAAGACCTATCCGCACATTGATTCGGAAGAGATTGGCATGATCGCTGCTAGATGTATGGTCGACACTGTAAGGGGGGATTTTTCCCCAACGATGGCAGTCAGACGTCCCGGAATCGTATCGGCTAGTATCTATCAGGCGTCAGATTACCACCCCATGAAAAAAATATATGACAGATGTCGCGAGTGGGAAAGCGTTCCGGGCGTCTACTGCGCGTCGGTTGCTCCTGGGTACGCTTACGCGGACGTTGTGGACATCGGAATGTCCGTATTTGTTGTAACCAATAATGACCAGGCTTTGGCAGAAAAGGCAGCTCAGGATCTAAGCGATCTTGCCTGGAGTCTGAGAGAGTCTTTCACGGAACCTCTTCCCAACGAGAAGGAAGCAACTGCGCTGGCAATGCAATATGTGAAACAAGGGCTGAGGCCAGTGATAATAGCCGATGGAGCAGACCGTATTGGAGATAGCACCCACATGCTGCGAGAATTGATAGCGCAGGGTGCAAAAAACTGGGTTATTCCGTGCATAGCAGATCCTAAGGCGGCAAAATGGCTAGAAACCAACTCTAAAGTCGGCGACTCTGTTACCTTGAGCGTAGGAGGCTGGTACGACGAATTCTCAGGAACTCCAGTGGAAATATCAGGCACTATCGAATATATGGGTAGACCTACGTACACACTTGTCGGGCCCATGAGCAAGGGAGCTCGCGTGCAAGAGGGTTTTGTCGCTAGAATCAACCTAGGTGACAACAGGCATGTAGTAGTAGCCGAGCGAATGCGAGGAGCAAATGATTCTTCTGGGCTGACCTGCGTAGGACTTGACTACACAGACCTAGACATAATTGTCCTCAAGGACCGAGTTCACCACAGGGCGTTTTGGGATCAGGTAGCAAAGGTAGACATAAGAACTAGCGTTCCCGGGCAAGGACCGGCTGACCTGAGCACGCTCCAGTACAAAAACGCGCCTTACGATGCCTACCCAATAGGCGAGAAATGGAGAAAGAACTAATGCAGGCGCAGGCGTATCTCTTGAGAAATGCTGTGATTTACGACGGTACAGGTAGACCTTCCATTCGAAGTGATCTACTCATCCTCGGTACGAGGATATCACTAATGGGCAAAATTGACGATTCCGACCTGCCGGTACGACCAATAACCATCGATTGCACGGGTTTATGTGTATCTCCAGGTTTTATAGACATGCACAGTCACAGTGACTCTGGACTACCCCTTTACCCTGATGCCGAATGCCTCATAAGGCAAGGAATCACTACTACGATAGGAGGAAACTGCGGTAGTTCAGCAGCAGGGATCCCGTATGAGGACGAAGCAGAGTGGAAACCGTACCTAGAAGCGGGCATTGCCAAATGGAATGGTCTGGCAGAGTATCTCAGTACAATAGACAGTATCCAACCTGCAGTCAATATCGGAATGCTGACTGGGCATGGTGATCTCAGACGTATCGTATCCAATGAAACAGGCGCCGCTCTTGATTCCAATCAAAAGGCGCGCTTGAACTCGCTAGCAAAAGAGTCAATTCTCCAGGGAGCTTTTGGAGTGTCTAGCGGACTAGAATATGTTCCAGGCAGATTTGCTTCTTTGGATGAGCTCATAGAACTCTCGAAAGGAGCCGCCCGTTTCAATGGCATCCATGCTTCGCATATAAGAAACGAAGGCCCAAACCTCATAGAATCTGTAGAGGAAATTGTAGAAGTGACACAAAGCAGTAAGGTGAGATTCGAAGTCTCCCACCTAAAAGCATGCGGCCCTCGCAATTGGGGCAAAGTGTCTAAGGTGCTAGAGATCCTGGATGCTGTGCAAACACGCGGGCTTGATATCTCCTGCGACTTCTACCCCTACTTAGCGTCGAGCACTGGCCTTTCCATTGTCCTACCTGACTGGACGTTACAAGAAGGTAATAAAGCTGCGCTCGCTCTTTTATCAGGCTCAAAACGCAGCCAAATTGCATCTCAATCTGACGAAAGGACCATTGAGCAAGGCGGCTGGGATAAAGTCGTGATAACTTCTGTATCCGCAAGAACCGATGACTGGATGGAAGGTTTGGATATCATGACAATATCGGGAACACTTCATCTCTCGCCGCCTGAGACTGCTATTGAAATACTGATTCGCAATCAATTGGACGTAGGAATAGCAAGACATGCCATGAGCGAAGAAGACCTCGTTGCCGTCATGAAGTATCCGAGTTCTACGGTGGTTACAGATGGAAGCATCTCTATTCCAGACAAAGGGAAACTCCACCCAAGGAGTATTGGGACCTTTCCCCGCATGCTCGGAACATACGTGCGCGAAATGCATGTGTTGAGCATGGAAGAAGCTATTCGGAAATCTACTTCTCTGCCCGCGAAAAAAGTGGGCATAGGCAACAGGGGAATTGTCCGGGAAGGCTATGCAGCAGATCTCGTCGTGTTCGATCCCTCGGAGATAAGAGATGTGAGCACCTATCAAGATCCGTGGCGATATCCGCGAGGAATCGAGTGGGTATTTGTAAACGGAACTCCTGTGATCGAAAAAACCGTGGTCACGGGAAACCGACCTGGAATCGCTCTTAGAAATCAAGTGTGCACAATCAATGGCTTGCAGTAATTTCGAATCTGCTTGACTTGACTTGAGATTTTGCAGCATAATAGTCAATGTGGCGGGGAGTGCCTATAGTCCACAGAAAGGAGGATAAAGGCATGAGAGGAAGAGTCACGGTTGACTATAAAGGCAGATTGCCGGAGGACCTTCTTAGCACTATCTCAGAACTCAAGGGAGACGTAAAGGTTGAGAAAGTGAATCCTCTTGTTCTAGAGCATGACTACAGCGTAGACGGATTGCTGAACCTGGTTCTCGGTCTAATCAGGTTAAGCGATATAGAAGTAACTGGGGTTGAAATGGTAAGAGATGTTCCTGAAGTATATGAACTGGTTACAGTTCCTTTTTGTAATGTTGCAACCGATAGCGACTAACAGCACACTGCAAATCGGGCAGAGTTGTTAAACTGCCAAGGAGCCGGACAAGCTTATGCTGTCCGGCTCTTTCTTTTCAGTCTGTTCCCATAGGGAACCGATCTTTGTAAGCGTCTCTTAACGCTAGAGGAGAGAATACACCTCGATCAGTCACTATCGCGGATATGAGCGTAGGAGGAGTTATGTCAAAAGCAGGGTAGTATCCGCATACTCCAGGTGCGCCTGTTCTTACCCCTCTGCAATAAAGCACCTCCTGTGGGTCTCTTTCCTCGATTGTTACATCCGACGCATCCGGAGTAAAAACCTGAGGGCCATCGTAGCCTAACACAATAAACGGAATCCGGTGGTAGCCGGCACATATTGCGTACTGGTATGTTCCTACCTTGTTGGCTATATGTCCATCCATCGTTATCCTGTCACAGGCAGTTATGAGTTTATGGACTCTGCCCTGCCACATAAGAAGCGCGCCCATGTTATCTGTGATTATCTTTGTCTCCACTCCAAGTTTGGACACTGACGACGCCGTAAGCCTCGCACCCTGAAGATAGGGACGAGTTTCGCTGCAGTACACCTTCACATCCTTGCCCCGCTTCCGAGCCTCTTCTAACATGTAAATAAGCGCTCCACCGGGATAACAGTGAGTCAAGATACCGTCTCCATCATTAATTAGGCCAGCTGCAAATTCTCCGCACCGCCTCGTGAGCCGGTCATCCTCCTCCATTAATCTCTCTGTTTCCCGTACAATAGTCTGAGCAGGATCCACACCTTCGCCACGGGCCTTCAAAGCAACTGCAACCATCCTATCTACAAGTGGTACCAGATATTCTCCAGTAGGACGTGTGCTCTTTAACCTGTCAGCGGCAAGCCTAACGTTTTTCACAAATTCCGGTTCTGAAAGGCAACCAAACGTACGAGCAGCTAGAGCAAGGCCTAGACACGCAGCGAAAGCAACGCTACCTGCGCCTTGAATTACCATATCTTCAATAGCGGAAGCAACCTCTTCATAGGATAAGTAAGTCTGCCAGACTTCCTCCTCCGGATAGCGCCTTCGATCCAACATTGTCACTCTGCCATCAGTATACTTGAGGGTATTTGAAGTACGCACCAGTACCACATCTTCGAGTCCCATTTCAGATCCTCCCTACGATTGGACGCAAGGCTAGCGTCTCCCTTTGCGCTAAGCGCCGACGTCATCTATGGAGTATCGGGGAGACCTTCTTGTATACCAATATCGTTATCACAGAAACCACAGTTCCTTTGAGCAGATTAAATGGCAATACTGCATACAGCATTAAGGTTTTGTAATCTACTACAAGTCCGTTAACTTTACTGCCCATATCGATAAGGTTCTTTATTTCCAGACCAAAGACCTTCGCATACAGAGGGAACATCACAAAGTAGTTGTTTAGCGTTGCAAAGATCGTCATAACGACGACACCTAGCACCAAAGATAGCACTGCGTTTTCAAATGTCTTTTTCTTTTGGTACACATATCCGCAGGTGTACGCAAATACACTGCCTATGAGAAAATTGGTGAGCTCACCTACTCCGTTCGTTGTAGAGCCCTCAAGCGCAATATTCAAGATATTCTTGATTAGTTCAACCCAGACACCTGTTGCAGGACCCATGGCAAAAGAACCCAATAGTGCGGGTACCCCCGATATGTCGAGCTTGAGAAAAGCAGGCGCAAACCATATGGGAGTATCTAGAAACATAAGTACAAACGCGATCACTCCGAGCACGGCTATCTTGACCAGCGTATTCGTTGAAAAGCGCGGTGTGGCTGCTTCCCTCTCTGAATTACCCGCTGGCTTCGGAGTTCCGACTCTAGCATCCTCCAGACTGTCTTTCATCTAATTCCCTCCTAATAACTTTTTTGCTTGAGGCGGAGGTGAACGAACTCATAGAAAAACCCCGAAGATTACACTTCGGGGTATGTGATTCTTCATGAGTTCCGCATCTTCTCCCATCCAGACTTTTACTGTCGGCCCTGGAATTCCACCAGGTCAGCATCAACTAACAGCTCGCGGGCTATACCGCCGGTGAGGAATTACACCTCGCCCCGAAGATACATCTTGTATCCAATGTTGAACCAAGTTACTGTAGATGTCAACTATCCTTTTGCTTTTTCGCATGCCCACTTTACTTTTGGCTCAGAACCTGATATATTTTGCCAAAGCCAATGAAAGGGACATGTTGTCTGTAGAATCGCGGTAGAGAGTCGCCGGCTGGTGCAAGGCGATGCGTGAAAGCAGACAATAGCACCCCGGAGGTGCAGGCAGAACGAATGTCGTGGTACATTTCCACTTAGTTCAAGTATGCTGTGACGGTTCCTGCCGTTATATGGGAATGAGGTTTCGGGTGTTCTGGCCCGAGATAAATCTTGGTGGCACCACGGGAGCAGTGGAGTCTCGTCCTTGAGACAAGCTGCTCCTTTTGTTTTGATGCAAATCAACTGAGGAGGCATGAGACTGTGTTTGACGTAGAACTAATACGCCAGGATCGAGAAGCCGTTGAAGATATGCTCAGGAGGCGAAATACAGAAGCGCCGCTAGACAAGATACTGTCTCTTGACGACAAAAGGCTCACCCTTGTAAGAAATATCAACCAGATGCGAGAGGAAAGAAACAGGATTACCGAAACCATACCTAAGTGCTCCGATGCCGCGGAAAAAAAAGCCCTCATTGAGTCTAACCGAGAGCTTCGGCAAAGCATTCTAGAGTTGGAGGAAGAACTCAGGCAGACCGAACAAGAACTTAACGAGCTCCTACTTAACATGCCAAACATGATGGCTCCCGACGTACCATACGGCGAAGATGATTCTCAGAATGTTGAAATCAGGAGGTGGGGAATTCCTAGGGACTTCCAGTTCACTCCACTCGATCACGTTGATGTCGGTGAAAAGCTAGGTGCCATTGATGTTCCAAGAGGCACGAAGATTATGGGCTCACGAGGCTACTTATTGAGAGCCGACGCTGTGTATCTCGAATTCGCTCTCGTACGTTTTGCGCTAGACCTTCTAGAATCCGAGGGTTTCACGCCTATTATCCCGCCTGTGATGGTAAAAGAAGAGATTCTGCTAGGAACCAGACACTATCCGTTCTTCAAGGACCAGATCTACAGGATCGAAGGAGAGAATCTAGGGCTTGTAGGTACATCTGAAATTCCGCTAGCGGCCATTCATGCAGATGAACTACTTTCTGAAGAAGATCTGCCCATCAAATACGCAGGCTTCTCACCCTGCTATAGAACAGAAGTCGGAAGTGGTGGCAAAGATATCAGAGGATTAATGAGAGTACATCAGTTTGACAAGGTTGAGATGTTCATTTTCTCGGAACCATCTAAGTCAGAGGAGATGCATGAATATATACTTGCGCTAGAAGAACAGATCTATCAGTCTCTTGAGATTCCTTATCGGGTAGTCAAGATATGTACCGGGGACTTGGGACCTATTGCATACAAGAAATACGACATCGAGTTCTGGCGACCATACGAGGGCATATATCGAGAGATAACATCATGCAGCAACTGCACAGACTTCCAGGCCAGAGGCCTTAATGTAAGATACAGACCAAAAAACGGCGGGAAGACTCAGTTTGTTCATACGCTCAACGGGACAGCAATTGCCATAAGCAGAGCCCTTGTGGCTATACTGGAAAACTACCAAGAGCAAGACGGCAGCGTGGTCGTTCCGAGTGTGCTACGCGAATACATGCCGGGAAAACTGGAAGCAATACGCCCGAATGCATGATCCAAAGTGAGGGGACGTAGAAGTCCCCTCACTCTTTCTATTAGAGCATAGTCCTACTCTACAAATACAGCAGAGTACCAGTTTACCGGATCTGTCTCATCTTTGAGCGTATCTATTGGTAGACCGAATTTCCTCACTGTCTTGAAAACGTCAATCCCTACGCTGTGAAACGCAGGGCGCGCTTTCTTAGGATTAATGCACGGGCTACCGTGAAAACCCGCACACTCTCTGCAAAGAGCACAATCGCTCATTGAAAATGCAAAGTAGTAGCCCTTGAGAAAAGCCTCTCTTTCCAAGGCAAAGGATACCTCTTGAGATATGCTTTTGTCTTTAGAATGTACTATGACGCCCCATGAATACCTCCTCAGTACCTGCTCGTATTCCCAAGGTTTGAGAGATCCAGGCCTAGACGGGCATGTATGCCCAAAACCCCAATCGGCGCAACCAAACGCACACTTCAATATGGTCCTAGGATCAAACACAATATCCTCAATGCCAAAATGCACTGCATCGTCTGCACCCATACCCACAGCCATGTCTATCAGATATCTGCCGAACTCCAACCTGGTACCATTTCTACTCATATCTGAGACGGTCACGCGTCTGCCCCCTTCCAGTTATTGATAACATTTCTAATACCATTCTTCTTTCGACATATCCTGCCCCAAACCTGCGGGTACATATTTCATTTACATACATAGGAACGATTCCTCCCTAGCATTAAGCGCCCTTTTATGAGAAACTTTTACTTGGTAGAGATCTGAAAACCGAAACTCTCTTTATGATAAGCTTTGGGAAAAGAACAGAAACTATACGGGGGGTATTGAAATGGCCAGCGTCCATGAAGTTTACAAATGTGAGATTTGCGGAAACATCGTAAATGTTCTGCACGGTGGAAAAGGTCAATTGGTATGCTGTGGTCAGCCAATGACTTTGCTCCAAGAAAAGACTTCTGTCGATGAAGGGCTAGAGAAGCATGTACCTGTACTAGAAGAAGGTGAGGTCCTCACCGTAAGGGTAGGTTCTGTAGAACACCCTATGACCGAACAGCACCATATCGAGTGGATCGAGGTCCAAGAAGACAACGGGCAGGTCCAGGTAAAATTCCTGACCCCCAATGACAGACCGATGGCACAGTTCAAGCTTTCCGGCAAACCCGTAAAAGTAAGGGAATACTGTAATATTCATGGTCTTTGGAGAAACTAGTCTCCAAAACGCCGCATCTGTTACGAAAACCGCTCGTTTTCAGAGCGGTTTTCCATTGTCATCTGTATCTTTCAGCGATGCTTCTTGCTAAGGCTCTTGTCTCTTCGAGGGCTTCTTTGCGCCCGTCTATAGCTGTAGGTTTATCGACTCCTCTTACAAGGACTTTGCCCGCATATTCGAAGTCAATGGCGTCATACCAGAATATTGCGCTTGCAGAGATGCCGGTAAACAGACTGTCTCCCCGAGTAGCACCGCAACAAAGGAGCACCCCTGTACCCGGCTTATCACGCCATCTTTCTTTGCGTGTGTACTTCTTGTTGTAGAAAAGTTGACACCGATCGATGATTGCCTTGACATGCGAGGGAACACCGTAAAAATAGACGGGCGACGACAAGACAACAACGTCTGCAACCTTCAGTTTCTCGTACATTTCCACCATTGAGTCTTCTTGCACACACTTTCCGCTCACGCAAAAATCGCAACCCAAGCATGGATTTATGTTCCATACACGCTCATCAGTAGAAGTTTCGCTATTGGGATACCTATGTATGTCCAACCCTTTCAAGACGCCTGTTCCCATGATCTCTTTGTCCTTGACTTTGCCGCCGTCAATCAAAACCAGTTTCTCGACGTGCCAGTCCGAAGCATTTGAGATGAATTCGTCTATGAAGAGGTCTAAAAGCCTTTCTGAATTGCCATTTCGTCTGGCACTGCCTGCAATTGCAACTAGGTACATGTGCCCTGACCCCCTATGCTGAAACATTGTAGAAATCATACTCCAAGATACAATTTGGCAGTAAAGAAATAGATAATGACTCCCAATATGTCCGCGATAGACGCAACTAACGGAGAACTTGCGGAAGCAGGGTCCCAGCCAAATCTCATCAACACAAAAGGAACCATGGCTCCCAGGCAACTCACAACTACTACACTAAGAAACATCGCGGTCCCAACGACCACCCCGATGTCAAATCCAGCCGAAACCGCGCCTACACCCATGACTAGCACCCCAATAATGAGCCCCATTATACTTGAAACGGTCAGTTCCCGCATAAAGACCTTTGGCCAATCACGAAAAGTTACATCACCTACGCCGACGTCCCTGACCACAAGAACCGCTGACTGAGACCCTGCGTTACCTGAGCAGTCCAGAATCAGGGGGAGGAAAAACACCAAAGATATGGTGCTAGCAATTGCTCCCTCAAAAGAAGACATAACACCACCTGAAATGAGATACACCAAAGATAGAAGAACGAGCCAGACTACCCGGTTCTTGTATAGAAGCAAAGGGCTGGCATCTGCTAGGCTAACCCTTATGGGTGAAACACCAGCACTCTTATGGAAGTCCTCTGTAATTCTTTCAGTTGCGGCCTCAAAAACGTCGTCACCTGTCACTATTCCCAACAAAACCCCGTCTGAGTCGGTGACAGGCAATATCCACAATCCATAGCGCTGCATCAACTCATAGGCCTTTTTCCTATCTTCGAAAGCATTGACGCTCATAACTGACGTCCTCATTATGTCCTCTACCTTAGATTCAGGGTTTTCCAAGACAAGCTGCCTCAATGAAACTGCGCCGATGAGCTTACCCGTCTCATCTACCACATATATCATGCTCGCAGTCTCGCTATCCCTTCCCCATTGCCTCACGTACTCAAGAACCTGGCCAAGAGTCCAATCTGGGTGTACGGACAGATAATCCGGTGTCATGAGACGCCCTACGCTTTTTTCTGGATATCCAAGAAGCCAGCGTACTTCCGCGAGATCTTCCGGGCTGAGCTGTTCTAAGAGTCTAGCAGTAACTTGAGCAGGTAATTCTTCCAAGAGCTCGGTGCGGTCATCAGGCGCAAGGTTTGCCATGATATGGCGAGCTTCTTCATCAGTAAGGTCTCTCAGGAGATCGTCTTGCTCAAAAGGCTCAAGGTAGGCAAACACTTCCGCAGCTATATCCCTTGGAAGAACACGGAATACAAGGATCCTGTCTTCTTTGTCCAAATCAGAAAGCAAATCCGCGATTTCTGCGATCGGCATGTTCTCTACAAGATAGTCCCTTAGACCATCCCAATTTCTACCGTTTATGAGGCTTCTAACTACACCCATCTCTATGGCTTCGCCAACCGGAATAGGTTCATCCTTCCTATCTTTACCAAGCAGAGGCTGATTACGGTCAAGATTCTTATGCTCCATGTTCAATCTTGCCTCCTTTATTGTCCACCTTATCCTCTCCTGCATTGCGCCACAGGGTCACAAATTCAGGATCTGCATAGCCAACTCGAAGTAAATCAAGATCCCTAGTATATCTAGAATGGACGTGATCAAGGGCGAACTTGAAGTTGCAGGGTCGAACCCTAGTTTTCTAAGCAAGAACGGCATAACCATACCGATGATTCCTCCTACCAGCACTGTCAGTGCAGCGCTGATGCCTACTACCATCCCTACGCCAAACCCGCCTTGTAAAATAGCAGGTCCGCAGACAAATAGAGCAACAGTGATCCCTAGACCCGCCGAAACAAGGGCCTCTTTAAGGGTAAGCTTGGGCCAGTCTTCTAGACCGATTTCGCCTACTGCCATATCTCGAACAGCCAACGTTGAAGACTGCGACCCTGCGTTTCCACTGCATCCAATGATAAGTGGCAAGAAGAACACGAGCGCTACCACTTGAGATATGGCATCTTGAAATTGGGCCATGAGCTGCGCACCCACAAGGTCAATTAACGCTAGGAAAACAAGCCAGCCAATCCTGCTTCTCAAGAGGACCCCAAGGCTCGATTCAAGATAACTTGTTTTGAGCGGTGAGACAGCCCCCGACTTGTGGAAGTCTTCAGTTGCCTCCTCTATGGATACGTCGAAGATGTCGTCTGCAGTGACAATTCCAACTAGCGTTCCGTCAGAGGAAACAACAGGTAACGCGTAAAGGTCATATTTATCCATGACCCTGGCCGCTTCTTCTTGATCGTCAAAAGCAGACAGATAGATCGGCGGAGTTGTCATTATGTCACGAACGATTTCGCCAGGATCAGCTAAGATGAGCTGTCTCAACGACACTACGCCCAGCAGTTTCCAGTTGTCATCAACTACATAAATCGCGTCCACTGTCTCAGTATCTCTACCCCTGCGTCTTACATGCAATAGCGCCTGAGACACTGTCCACCCTGGACGGACCGCAACGTAGTCGGGAGTCATGAGACGCCCTACGCTTCTTTCGGGATACCCCAGGAGCATGCGTGCTTCTTCCATATCTTCTGGTCTCAAGAGATTCAGAAGCCGCTGCGTAGCCTGACCTGGAAGCTCCTCCAGCAACTCTGTTCTGTCGTCCGGACGCATAAGCGAGAGCAAGAGTTGTGTTTCGTAGTCTGTAAGGTCTCTCAGAAGAGCGTCAGCATCTTCGCTCTCAAGCTCCGAAAATACCTCGGCCGCCATCCTCCTAGGCAGACATCTGAAAAGCAGCACCCGCGTGGGCTTGTCCATCTCTAGCAATAGGTCGGCAATGTCCGGCGCACGCCATTCAGCCAAAAGGTCGCGCACAGCAGCCCAATTGTGTGCAAGGATCATGGCTTTAACTCGAGACACGTCGGAAAGAAAAGTCTCACTGGACGAATCTATCCTGTTCAAGGGAATCGCCCCCCTTCAGATACATTTTGCAAGGATCAAATGAACCGTACTCTTGTAACCAGACAAAACATTCGGAAGGAGGGGTATGCTCCGCAGTCTTAGTACCTCGTCACCTGCAAGTACTTCTCTGCGAATGAAGAGGCATCATCGGCTAGGCAACAAAAAGCCAGGCAGGAAAGCAGGCCCTACCTCCTCGGTCAGTCTGTTCTTACTAGGCCCAGGGTCAGTACTATCTCTGTCCACTTTCCTCACCTGCCTCTTTACACATGATATGAAGACTTACCTTACTACGCAATTGTAATGCCTATCTCAGTTTACTCTTACCACACGGCAAAATAAAGCTTGGCCTGTCAATTCTTCCATGAATAGTCTCGAAAGGACCGGCGATCACAAACCATTTGCTCATATCCGCACCAGATGCTAGAGTTGTTTTGGACTACGGTTTGATACGAGGTGATCCAACTGGGTATAGATGAAAGAAACCTGGCTATTGATTCCATGGTGCAGCTAGGTTTTACTGAATACGAAGCCAAAACATATTTGGCTCTACTGAAAGACAATCCGGCCACAGGATATCAGATAAGCAAGAATGCCGGGATACCTCGCTCCATGGTATACGAAGCGCTCGGTCGCCTATCCAACAAAGGTGCGGTCATGTCGATCCCAACTGGCGATACAACCAGATACGCACCCATCCCTGTTACTACTCTTCTAGACACATTGCGTCACAAGTATGAAGACGCATTGGACACAGCCCAAGAAGTACTATCTAAAGAAGAATCCCAAGCCCCTCAAGAGCAAGTTTGGAACCTTTCAGGATATGACTTAGTCATCTCACGCGCCCGGGAAATGGTGAGACACTCCAAGAAAGAGATCCTTGGATTTCTAGATGACCGCACTTTGGTGGTACTATTCTCAGATCTCAAGGATGCTTACGATAGGGGGATCTCAACTCGTCTGATTCTAATAGGTGAAGCAGAGGTAGATTTTGGCCACGTGATGCGACACCCCATAGAAGAAAGCGAGCTTCAAAATATCGCCAGGAGCATTGTTTTGGTATCAGACAACAATGAGACTCTAATTGGCGGAACTGCTCCTTCAGATACATGCGTCTGGACCGCCAACAACCACGTAGTCTTTATCGCACGGCAGTTCATATGGCAAGAGATGTTTACGCAAAAGGCAGTGGAACTGCTTGGCAAGGAAATTCTCTCCATGCTCACAGACGAAGAGCGGAAGGCAATTCTCTGGGAGTAACCGCTGAACAAGGTTTCCGCAACTGTGCTTGTTGCGTAATACATGCCCTACTTTGTACCTCTTTGTTCTGTCTGAGATCCCCCAAGAAGGTTATATTGCGTCTCGTCCCGAATACTCCAGACCATTGGTTCATATGCCCCTCATGTACAGCACTAAGCATTGAAGTAAAAAGTAAGGGCATAAAGGGAGCAACGCGAAAGGAGCGAAGTAACGTGTCTTTCTGTGGCGAAAAAGCAATGGGATTTCTCAAGAGAATTGCGTTTACGCGGTGTGCAGGCACACCAGAGGAACAACTTGCAGCAGAGATAATATGCGAAGAACTACGATCTCTAGGGCTCAAGCCAGAAATCGAAGAGTTTGATTTGCTCGCATATTCCGATGACGAGGGCCTAGTAGAAGTTGTAGAGCCGTACCACGCGAGGTACGAAGCGTCTGTACTCGGCTTGAGCGGCAATACCCCGGATGGGGGTATTGAAGCGCCCCTCAAATACGTAGAAACCGGGCAGCCCGAGTATCTGAACAATATTAGTGGGAAGATAGTCCTTGCAAGCGAAGGAGGAGGATTCAAGAGCTTTGAAAGGGCCAAAAAGGAAGGAGCTATAGGTCGTATTTTCATAGGCGGAGCCGGCAGAGATACTCCTAACATAGCCATGAACAGATGTATTAGGGACAGACTTGGAACACTCCCTACAGTGTACGTCAGATACGAACATGCACTAGAAATGATTACAAATGCTGCAGAGAAAGTGCGGCTTACAGTACGCCAAAACGAGGCATGGTCCAAATCACGCAATGTTGTCGTGGATATACCAGGTACTTACGAACCTGATGAAATAGTGATCGTAGGAGCACATTTTGATAGCGTGTACAAGAACCAGGGAGCCCACGATAACGGAGCCGGGTCTGCGACTATTATGGAGCTCGCCAGGCACTTTAGCCAGAACCCACCTAAGCGAACCCTTCGGTTCATTTGGTTTGGCGCTGAAGAAATGGGCCTCATGGGCAGTTGGGCACATATAGAGAAGCAGAAAGAACAGGTCCAGAAGTACATATTCATGGTAAACGTAGACGTTGCTGGCGGTATCATCGGCAACAACTCTGCATCGGTCATGGGTTCAGATAAGCTAGTGAACTACCTAGATGTCATGGGTGCCGAATTTGGACGAGGACTTCGATCTCACCAATCCATATACTCAGGAGACTGCATACCTTTGGGATACGAAGGCATTCCTTCTGTGACTTTTTCGCGGGGAGGCGGAGCTACTTCGTACATACACGCTCCAGGTGACACAATCGAACACATAGACGCTGAGCACTTGACACTGTTAGGCGACATGGTTCTAGAATTCACTGATCGGATCGCCAACGCAGTAAAATTCCCATTTGATAGAGAGATCCCGGAAAAGATCAAAAAGGACATAAGGGACTACATGGAAAGAGGCGGACGTACACCCGAAGATAAGAAGGCAAGATAGGAACATAGATAGACCCATGCGTTCAGCACTATCTGAATGCATGGGTTAACTTTTTCTGCTTAATGCCTGTATCTTACTGCCAGTACCATCGTCTTTAGCAGGGATAACCTCTAGATATGAAGGGAGCCTGTCCTTAAGTTCCTTCACATGGCTAATTATCCCTACCATCCTTTCTTTGTCCCGTATATGCTCCAACGAATCCATAACTAGGTCCAATTTGGTGCTGTCCAAAGTGCCAAAACCCTCATCAAGGAAGAAAAAGCCCAGAGGATATTCTCCCTTAAGCTGAATCTTGGAAGACAACGCTAAGGCCAGCGCTAGGGATGTTAGAAAGGTCTCCCCGCCTGACAGGGTTGTAACTGACCTTCTTTCACCACCGTTAAAGTCATCACGGATTACAAATTCGGCGTTATCCGACAGTTCTAGGGCATATCTCTGCCCCGTGAGAGTGCCCAAAGTGATAGACGCTTCTCCTACCATATCTTTTAGGTGCTCTTCAGCCAGAAACTGAACAAAACGTCTTCCGCTTATAAGGCTAAGCAGCCTATTTGCCACATCCCTATCTTTTTCTGCTTTCCTGCGTCGAGAGTCTAGATCCTCCCACCTTTTTCGAGCCTTCGTCAAGTCATCAAGGGTTTTTGCTGCTATTGCCGCCTCTTCCGTCAATCTCTTTTCTGCACTTTGCGCGTCTTCTAACTCCGCCGCTGCCTTAGTAAATGCATCTTCAGAGAACTCCCTTGAGTCTATTCTGGTTCTTAGATCCTTGATCTTGCTCTGCGCCTCTATGGACGCTTCGTTATAGCTCCTTATATCCTCCTGCAACTCTTCCAATTCTTCAGGCAAAAGCATGAATTGTACTGCTTCTTCTTGGGTATCAAACCCCGCCAGCTCCAACTGGCTAGATAACGATACTGACAAAGAATCCAAATTGGTCTTAGCTTGCTCAAAAGCAGATTTTGCCTTCTCGTGGGTCAAGCGAGCGTCTGAAAGGGCTGTTTGAGCGGCTTTCTCGTGCTTAAGGGCCATGTGATGACTGTCTTGAATAGTTCTAATCTCCGACTCTACTTCCTCCAGTGCTTCTTCAGGATGCTTATCGCCGCAGATTTCCTCTATACTCTTATCAATAGCTTGAATCTGGGAACCCAAGGCTTCAAGATAGCCTGCTAGGGAGCTTCTATCTACGTTCAAATCGCTCAAGGAACTTGAGATTTCCTGCATCTGTTTCTGAATATTTGAGATATGAACCGATACATCCTTTATTTCTCTTCTTAGCATTTCCATCTGTTTGTCTTTTTGTGCGACCGCTCGTACGCACGCATCAACCTCGTCCATTCCAGGCTTGAGAACTTCGTACACACTTAGCCTTTCAGGCCCCGCCAGAAGCTGGTAAGCTCGCGCCTTTCCGTCGCGCGTTATTCTTGCCGATATCTCCTCCACTAGGTCTCTCCCCAGAACTAACTCCGCTTTCTGCACAAACTCGTTGCACACGGGCAAAAACTGGTCATATTCCACGATTGATTGAAAGATCAACTCCTGGTGATTTTGTACCGCATTATCCCATGACTGTACAGATTTGGTGAGATCTATATACCAGTTTTGAACTGCGTTAAAGCAATCTGCGGCAAGCTTTTCGGCTTCTTCGGCCATGCGGGTCATTTCGCCATCGCCTGATACACAAGGCTGAGGGTGGTTCAACGATCCACAGACAGGACAGGGCTCTCCTTCCCTGAGTCCTCTAGCCAGAACTGAAGCTTGCTCTCGAACGAGCGCTTCTTCCTTTTGGGTTTGGCATTTTCTTAGGAAAGCCTGGGCCTTATCTCTTTCGCTCTCGCCAATGGACAGCAAATCATCTCTTGAAAGCAAAGCCGATGGCGCGACACCGCCCCAAAAGACTGGATCAAGGAACGTATCATCTAGGGAGTAGGCGATATGTTCATCGCTAAGATACGACCTTTTGCGCAACTCTACGGGAAACCTCTCTGCGCCGATATTCTCGGGCAAAAGATCATCCATAACTACCTGGCGCTCAGTTTTTACTATACCACCACCGGCAAACACATATCTAGAAGCCGATATGTCGAATATTTGCCTAAACACTTGTAAGACCCTGCGTCTAGATACCTCTAGCGCCTTTTTCTTTTTCATCACGTCTTTCTCGATACTCTCTAATCTATCCATGCACGTCTTGAGGTCCAAATAGCAGTAATATGCGCTATCTAGAGCTTCTCGCCGCGACGGGTCTACGTGGAAGTCTGCCTCCTTCTGCGTAAGAGCCTTTTCCTTTTTGGATAGCTCCAAGAGCTGTGCCTTCAGGTCTCCCTCAGCTACAGTTTTCTCCTTAATTACTGTGTCGATTTTGTCTAGAGACTCTTTCCTCTCCATTTCGGTTGCTCTAACCGATTCCAGTTCCTTTTTGTCTTGAACCGCCTTTTCAAACCGAGCCTTTTTTTGCAGCAGCAGAGGTATCCTTTCTTTCTCACAAGACTCCGCTGCTTCCAACGTCTCCTTTGCCTGGCGATAATCCTTTTCTGCATCCTGCAGTCTTGATTCAAGCAGGCATAGGCACGTCTTACGCTTATCTACCTCTTTTTGTGCTGTGAAAACCTGCTCGATTTGGCTTTTCAGCGGGATGGCCTTTCTGGCAAGTTCAAGTTTTGCAGATTGCAGGTTTGCGTGCTCTTTTTGACTATCAAGATCTGCTTGCTGTTTTAGCGCAAGCCCTAGCTCGTCATAAAGTTTTTTGAGCTCCGCTTGTTCTTCGCAAATGGACTTGGCCCTAATTAGGATCTCTTTTGCCGATTGGAGTTGCGTCGCTATAGTCTCTATGTTAGCCTCGGCAGCTTGCAAGGCTTCATCAGAACAGTCACCAAGTTCTAATTGGGCCGCTTCGATTCTGGAGAGCATATTGTTATGTAGTTCCACCCTCTTTTTCGCCTTGACTCTAAGGTCTTCTCCGAATTTCTCTAGCCCAAAAATGTTCTCCAACATTGCTCCACGTTCGGACGGTTTGAGTCTTAGAAACTGGTCGAATTTCCCCTGGGGCAGAACGACAGCACGCAAGAAATCATCGGCTCCAAACCCGAGCAGTTCTTTGATGTACTCGTCACAACCAGTAAGGCCTTCCGCCACAACTTCGTCCTGGCTCCCCGGAAATCTGCCATGTTTCATGATCCTTGAGTACCTAGCTTTCACGTTTTCGACGTCTTCTTTCATTCGTTCATAACGTCTTTGAGCGGTATAGCGCTGTCCCGCCAATTCAAAGGTAAACGAGATTTCCGCATTAGACTCTAGCTGGTTTATGATCCCATATGTCTTACGTGGAGCCCTGTCTACAGCCCCAAACAGGGCAAGTGTTATTGCGTCAAGGATCGAAGACTTGCCGCTACCAGTGGGCCCAAAAATGCCAAAGAGCCCAAAACGTCCTAGTTCTTCAAAATCGATCTTTTGACGCTCTCTGTAACTATGAAGTCCGCAGAATTCAAGGGTCACAGGTCTCATGAGGTCAGACCTCCCTCAGGCCTACCAGATTCTGCCTCTGATTCTCCTGCCTCTTCGTGCACGAGTTCCAAGAAGAGATCGACCAGTTCCGGTTCAGGATCATGTCCCATTTGGCGTAGGCAGAACAGTTTAAACCTGTCGACAAGCGGCATCTCAGCAATGCGCTTTTCTTGAGGATCGAAAACTGCTCTACTACCTGTCCAGCGTATACTTACAATGAAGGGGTGCTCTCTACGGAGCGCAGCCACATCGGCAGTTCCGATAGGCTCGTCACATCCGATCTCCAAGTCCACCCAAAAGTCGTGGTTACGAGGGTCTCCGCACCACTCGAACGCTTCACTCAACGTAGAGGTCCTGAACCTTTTTAGAGGCTTTCCACATGAAAGGGGTATACGTTCTATATGGGAAGCAGGTGATAGCTGTTGTATCTTCACTTTCTGAGTCTGCTCCCAGCAAAACTCGGCGTCAAAAGAGCAGGCGCTTTGAGGCCAGGACTCTCTCTTTTCAGGAGTTACCTCAACAACTACCACTTCTTTTTGCTGCCCTGCCTCAGAAAAACTGTATACCAAAGGCGACCCTGAGTATCGGCAAGGAACGGGAGACGCTCTCACCTCCTGAGGTCTATGAAGATGGCCAAGAGCTACATAGTCTGGGCGGGCTCCAAATACCTGGGGATCTACCGAGAAGGCTCCGCCTAACTGAATCTGCCTTTCAGAATCCGATTCCTCTCCCCCAACCACGTACAGATGGCCAAGTATGAGATTCACCGTGTCTTTCCGGAAGTAGGTGCTTGCCATATCAACCAGCGCTTTCACTTTGTCTGAGTATGCGGCTCTCTGAATTTGGTCGTCCAATGACTCTGAGAACACCTCTCTGAGCCTAGATTCAGAAGGATATGCAAGCACACATATTACAGCGGATTCTCCAGATCCTGGGCAGAATACTTCCATCCACCCTGGCCCGGTGGCAATTCGCCCCGCACCGGTCATTGCTACCCATATCGGAAGATGCTCGTTGGGATAACCTACTAGCGAGATGCCATGCCTTGCAGCCAATGGATTTGCAGCTTGGATCCTATCAGGGCTATCGTGATTGCCACCTGTTACCACAACAGCTCTCTTGCCATTTCCTGCCAATCGCTCGAGGGTGTCATAGTACAGATTCTCAGCCTGTGCTCCTGGATTCACGGAATCGAATACATCTCCTGCCACCAATACCAAGTCTATGCGCTCTTCGTCAACGATCACACACAGAGTGTTCAGAAACTCTTCCTGCTCAGTTAACCTTGAGCGCCCTTCTATTGGTTTTCCTAGGTGCCAGTCGGCCGTATGAAGAACACGCAAAACTATCCCCCCCGACGTGCATATAACCAAGCCAACACAGGTCGCGGACGACCATGCCTATAGTATGACTACCGTTACTAGCTGCCGCATTTTCCTTACCTTGCGCAGGTCTGTCCTCGCCCTCCATCAATCAAGATTGTTTCTCCTGTTATCCAGCTTGCCTTATCAGACGCCAAAAAGAAAATGAGTTCCGCAACTTCTTCCGGTTCACCCACACGACCCAATGGATGAGTTGACTTGCTCCTTTCCAAAAACTGGCGGTACTCGTCTTCGGTCATACCGCTGCTTAAGTGGAGGTGTGTCCTTGTTACCCCGGGGTTCACCGCATTTACGCGAACACCCTTCCCTGCAAGTTCTAACGCTGCGCACCTTGTAAGCTGGTCTACACCTGCTTTGCTTACACAGTAGGCTAGTACATTAGGAAAAGCCCTCTGCCCATTTACGCTAGACACGTTTACCACATTGCCTTTGCGTGCAATCAAATGAGAAACAGCGCATCGTAGCATGTGAAAGGGGGCTCGAAGGTTGATGTTCATGAGATGGTCCCAGTCTTCAGTGCTGGTGTTTTCTATGGTCCCATTGGCGATTACGCCTGCGGCGTTCACCAACACGTCTATTCCGCCCAGTGTCGCTACGATTCTTTCTACCAACTCTTCAATCTGCTTTTCGTCGGTGAGGTCTCCCGGGAAGACATCCGCTTTGCCACCTTTGGAACGGATTTCCTCTGCTACAGCCAAAAGCTCGTCGGAACGCCTGGCAACAAGCGCAACTGAGTATCCTTCACCTGAGAAGCGAAATGCGCATGCTCTCCCGATCCCGCTGCTAGCCCCTGTAATAACTGCTACTTTGTCTGAATTCTTGCATGAACCCATGTTAATTCTGCCTCCTCATTTGGTCGCCGTAAGTCCCGCCTATCCGTCGCTTCGGCCAACGTTGTAGTTATTTCTTGCTTTTTCTAACTCATCGACTATTCTCTGCCTTAAGGCCTCTGGTTGAACAATTACTGCATGGCTCCCCAGACTCATCACCCATCTCATTATTTCTCCAAGGCTTCCAGTAGTAAGAGTTAGCCGAAACCCCCCATCAGGCAACTCCTCTATCTGTTGACTCGTGTGCCACGTCTTATCCTTCACGTACGGTACTTGAGTGTTATCAAATTCGACGACGACTTTATGTGGTGTGCCCCGTTCAAGCGTCAGACTGTCGCCCAAGTACTCCTCTATAGAAAAGTCCTCAGGCACCTCGAAGATCTTGTCAGTTACTTTAATCGAACTTATCCTGTCTAGCGCAAAAATGCGCACTTCTGCCCTTTCATGGCAGTAAGCAATGCAGTACCACGATCCTTCAACAAGCCTCAGATGGTATGGATCAATCTCCCTGACCGTATGCTCATTCCGACTGGCACTATAGTACTCGATGTTTACGGTCTTTCGGTTCTCCAAGGCTTCTGTCAAAGTTTGGTAGGTCTGAGCAACTTCAATTTCATCTCCACGCATTGGGTCTACGTGGAAAGAAACTGCCTCAACAGCTCGCTCAAGGTCCACTTCTATTTCATCAGGTAAAAGCAACCGTATCTTCATCATCGCCCTGTTCAGAGCATCCTCCAGGGGAGTCCCTTTGCACTGCATTAAGAGCTTCTGACCGAGAAAAAGCGCTATGGCTTCACCTTCTTGTAGTTTGATGGCAGGAAGCGAGAACTGGTCCGAATAATAATACCCCTTGCGAATTTGGTCATATTCTATTGGAGCCATGAACTGATCGCGCAGGCGTTCAATATCACGCTCAACAGTTCTTTTATGGACTTCCAGGTGCTCAGCCAGATAGGCACAGTTAGGATAGCGACCCGCGGCTATCAGCCTGTCAATTTCGTACAATCTCCAGAATCCAGTTATGTTCATCCCAGGGCTCAAACCAGAGGTGGTATACCGTTTTTTGACTGCCAAGGGACGTCTGGCAGTCCTGACGGCCCCTGGGGTATTCAGCCTGTCCCTGCTCAAACGTTCGTAAACCTCGCTCTTGGGTAAGGAAGGTTTGGGTCTCGTCATGGTACTCAAGCTCCTTCGCGTGCTTGGCGCTGTGTTCTGGTTTGAGATCATCTACTACACAGCATCAGGACGTTATTTGGTATTACTCCACAGTGTCACTTTTTACCTGCTTCGCCAAGCAATACTCAGTTCAACAATGCGTGTTTCCAACCAAGACGTATCTCCTTAGAGGAAAACGCCTTTGCGGAAAAGAATTCCCAGCACACTATAGAGAGCAACCGCAAGTGACGGGGTGTCTCGAAACGTAGCATAAGAGACTCCAAAATTGAGGAGGCGTTAGTATCATGAAGAATAGGACTGCATTTGTGAACGGCAAAGTGTTTACAGGCCTTAAGACGGAAACGGAAGCCGTTTTTGTGGAAGGAAATACAATAGTAGACCTGGGAACCACATCTGAGATTCTGGACCTGGTCGGGGATGTAGGAACATCTTCTGTGCGAATCGTGGACTTCCAAGGAAAAACAGTTATACCTGGTTTTATTGATTCCCATAACCACGTGCTCGCCGCTGCAGACTTGTTGGAAGGCGTAAATTGCTTCGGCTTAACATCAATAGAAGAAGTGAAACAAGAGGTCGCTCGTAAGGCCAAAGAAAAGGAAGAGGGAGAATGGATAGTTGGCGCAGGTTGGATAGAAAGCCAGTTCGAAGAGAAACGCATGATAAACCGATATGACCTTGATGAAGCGGCCCCCTACAACCCTGTGTGCCTATCGCGTCTGTTCGGGTTATCTGCCGTCAACTCAAAGGCTCTTGAAGCGGCAGGAATCGGCACTGGATTTGTTCCTAGAACAGGAAGGGTCGATTTGGATGAATCCGGCGAGCCTACCGGCATAGTAAGAGAAGCCTCGCAGGGACTTATCACACGTGCCATTGCCCAAGGTAAGACAGGGCCGAGTCAAGATGCGCTAGAAAGACGTATTCTTTTGGTCCTGCAAGAACTCCTTAAGTACGGCGTAACGTCACTTCTGGATCCAGGGATAACTGGAGATGTTATGCGTGCCTATACCAGTCTGTGGGCCCAGAAGAAGCTTCCTCTCCGAGTAAGCGCAATGCCTACTTGGCACGGCAAATCCGTGATACAGGGAGAATATGTGATAAATCCTATGGTTGAAGCCGGCCTTCAGCCAGGTTTTGGTGACTCTCGGTTTCGAGTAGGCAACTTGAAGATGGCCATAGACGGGGGATTAGGGACTAAGACCGCAATGATGCACGAACCCTTTGTAGACGGAACCCGGTCTACCATACCTGCAAGGGTAGACCTGAACCAACTAGGAACATACATATCCGAAGCCAACGTCTCAGGCTGGGGTGTTGGGGTTCACTGCTGCGGAGATCTAGCCCAAGACATCTGCCTGTCTCATATGGTTGACGCCATTTCCAGACGTGAGCCTCTTCCTTACCAACGGCATCACATAATCCATGGGTATCTACCCACTTCGTATGCGCTAAAAGTGATGTCAGATTACGGCATAGCAATATCTCTTCAGCCAGGGTTTATCTATATCGAAGGGGACGTGTATCCGGAAGCTATACCCAAGGAGAAACTTTCTTGGTTCAAACCCGCTAAGACATACTCTGATAACAACATCAGAGTAGCTATCAACACCGACGTGCCTTCAGGGCCATACAACCCTTTTGTTACTCTGTACGGAGCAGTCGCCAGAAAAACTATGGGAGGGTTGGATTTCGGCATGGGACAGGCCCTGACGGTAGAAGAAGCTGTGCGTTCGTTCACTCAAGGCGGCGCATACTTGGCGTACAGGGATGCGGAGTGTGGATGTCTGGCTAAAGGAAAGTATGCGGACATGGCAATCTTGGATAGAGACATTTTCAGCGCAGACCCCAAGGAGTTACTAGAAACGAGAGCCCTTGCTACCATCTTGGATGGCGAGTTTGTGTACGTAGCCGATGATGCCCCAAAAGAGTGGAAACGCAAGTAAGGGAAAAGGAATGTGAGTTACGAGCGTTCTCACAAACGAAGAGGTAAGGCCCAAACACTCAGAAAGGAGCCTTACCTCTCCATGAACCATCAATCCAGAAACTTCTGGATCTCTACGTTGTATCCGTTAGGATCACTTACAAAGAAGTGGTATATCTGGAACTGCTCGTTTACCTTTGGTCGCTCTTTGGGTGAATGCCCTAACCGGACAAGGTTTTCATATACTTCGTCTACTTCATCAGTCACTAAAGTGATGATTGGGCTTCTGCCCGATACGGCAATATCCAAGTGCTCGCAGAAACCTACCAACCCGCCTTTTGTAACCTCATAAATCCTACACGTTCCCTGGTCTAGGTATAGACTTAGACCTAAGGCGTCTGCATAGAACCTATGGGTTGCATCTACACTTTTGGTGCCGTAAAAGGCTATGAGAGAATCCCACATTCTTACACCTCCTATGTTGTGAAATTGCCAGATGGTACGTCTATTGTAGCCGGAATCAGAGTCTTGTGCGAAGAAAAGCTCTAATAACAAAACGGTTGTGTCTAGGTTGGATTCCCGATAACACGAATAGTCCATCGACGGGTCGATTCTTCTTTGTTTCGACCCGCTTCTTGTTCTTCAAGATCTCATTTTGTCCTAAGAAGGTTTCCCAATCATGTGTAGAATACTTCAATTGTTGGCAAAAGAGAATTCATCTACAGCTCCACCCTGATACGTACGGCAGGGCTAGCCCAAGCTGTCGGATTTGTTCAATCTAGGGGCACAACCGCCCAACGGCAACTCCTTGACGACCTATCTGAAGCTGTCGGAGTCGAAAACATAGCCGAATCTACCCGTGAGGCCGAGTTGACTGATTACATGAAGTTGACCAACGATGTAATGGCAGCCCTAGTCTGGTACAAGCGTTTCGCCGCCTCTGTGCTTGGCGTTGAATCCGAAGCGGGCGATGAAGGTGCAGGTGAGATAGGTTGACGCGACCTGATTCAAAAAGTGGCAAGCATATCTCAGCCTGAGTGGTATCCTTTATGGTTTGAACAATGGGCAGACTCCTTAAGAAAGAGCGGGGCCCAGCTTAGAGAGGCCCAGGTGTTGGGACGCATCGCCGTAGGACTGGGAGAATACAGTGTAACTTTCTTTGACGCCATGCCCTTGCCGAACAAAAACAAGCTCTTCCCCGATGTGATCACCGTTCACCACGAGGATTACTACCAGATCGGCGCCGATCCGCCCGCGGATTGGGATAATCCGAACCCGGTGCCATTTCTGTCTGCCAATGGTCGTTATCTGATCGGTCTTGCCGGACCTGAGGAGTGGGTTAACGCTGCGTTTTCAATACTCGCATATTCTCTTGAAACAGTTGGAGTAGGATCCAAGCAGAAGCGCCTTGTTGCCCAATCTATAGTGACGAAGATTAAAGAAGCCGGCCGAGAGAAGAAGACCAGAGACAAGGCTTGGTACAAGGAGTTGCTGGACTTTCTAGAATAATCCAGCGAGGTGCCGTCAACAGACTGCTGAAGGTGTCAGCTGTATGACTTCAGAGTGACGGTTTCGGTTAGTTTCAGAGCAGGATTGCATGTTGTATTAGTCTGAATAGTCTCGCAAGATGGAACACGTGGCGGCAATTGTTGGGATTGTCGCCACGTGCTCCACTGGTACAAGATCTCACTACAAATACAACCCTTTCTTGAATGCCAGATGCACCTTGCGTTGATCATAGAGACGTTCACCTACCCAAAAACACCCTACATACCTCCAAGCAGGATTTGCTTACCGTAGAATGGAATTGGTCATCAGTAAATATATTTTTATGAAAGACCATATAGTCGATAGCCCAAATGCGCCGCTTTACAGTCTGTTCGCTGGGGCCACTTCCTTTGTCTGTGTATCAAAAGAGCATTCTTGCAGAATCTTTCGTAGCATGTAGACAAGACCCTGCGCTGGAAAAGCCTGGGGGGGGGCGAGCGTATGCCCTGTTTCAAAGGAATGGGTTCAAGACTCAACCCGTGCATCCGTCTACTTGGCCTCATGGTCACGATGGTCGGTATTGGACTCATTGTTGCATCGTGCGCACCTCAACTCACAGCCGAAGAGAAACTGGCAGACTTCCGGTATCTCTTCGAAGTTCTTAAGCAGAATCATCCCTACCTCGCGCTGAAGGCCAGAGTTGAAAACTATGACTGGCTGTCTTACGAAAAGGAATTTGAAAAGACCGCGGTAAAAAGCGGTAGCGAGGCCGCGTTTGCTCGAGCTATCCAAGAAATGCTGCTGCTGATTAACAATGGACATACATGTGTGATGGACCCTTTGACTTTTCTCAACATACAGAACGCCCCCAACGAGATGGTTCCTTGGATCTGCCAAGCTACCAAGACGAATATTGAAACAGTGAACCGTTGGTACCAACTGGCAATAGAGAATCAAAGGTACCCTCAAGACATTAGTCTGCCTTTTAGGGCACGATATGTAAACGGGGAATACCTAGTCTATTGGGCCTCAGACGAACTTGTTGACAGGTCCAAGGTAACACCAGGTCAGATAATTCGAACGGTAAACGCCATGCCTGTGCACGAATACGTTGAAACTCTCCGGGGCAAGACCTGGCTAAGATATGACCCGCTTAACAAGCGTCTTTTCATGCTAGAGTTCATGCCCCCTTATAGGGGTAGACCTTTACACATAACTTTTGAAGATGAACTAAGGAGAATTACAGACGTAAGACTAGGTTTTTCAGAGGTGTCCGAGTTCATCCAACCTCCTACCTTCCCTACCGGAGTATGGAACATGCCAAATGTCTACACAACCACGCTCGCGGATGGCCAAGTCGGCTATGTGCACATCAGCCACATGACCGGTTACAGCAAATCCGGATCGGAAAAGGAATTACTGTCTTCCTTTTTCTCTGAAATCAGAGACCTCCCCGCTCTCATAATTGACATAAGAAACAATGTTGGTGGGAGCAACCTTTTCTGGATGCTGAACATAGTGAGACCGTTGGCCAAGGAACCTGTAGTAGGAGTGAGCATCAGCGCGTATAGGTCAGGAGAATATATAATGCCTTTTCTTTGTGCAGAGCAGAGTTCAGACACAGTTACGAAAGAGTATTCAATACTCCGAACCATAATACCTAGATCAGAGTTACTCACTGTCATCACACCTAGTGAGATGGCCAACCTGCCACCGGAAGTCCTCACACCAGATTTTGTCGATCCCGTACTGTGTAAAACAACTATATACCCATCAGGAGAATACCCCTTTGATGGAGACGTCTTTCTATTGGTGGACCAGGAAGTGTTTTCAGCGGCGGATTGTTTCGCACAATTCTGCAAATATTCTGGTTGGGCCAAGGTAATAGGCCAACACACTGCAGGAGATGCAAGCTACTCAAACATAGTCCTTGTAACTCTGCCCAATAGCGGCATGGTCGTAAAATTCCCCCCGGATATGGGCCTAAATCCAGACTTTTCTGCAAGCGAAGAAACCCACACTATTCCGGACATTTATGTAGAACAAGAACCAGAAGCCCTACTAGAATACGCCCAGGCAATCCAAGACGGAAGGGAATTCCCTGAGCCAGACCCCGAGTTAGACACAGTCCTCAGAAAGTGTCTTGAAATGATTGGCGGAAGCAGGGGAAGCAGGGGGTCGGTTCTCATGCCTCACAAGTGAAGCATGAGAACCGACCCCCTGCTCTTATTAAGATTATTAAGTCATATATTGACTTTATTAAGTTGCTACTATATTATGCTAATATAGTGCTTCTCATCGCCAGTTCACTGACAAGGGCTCTGGATATGGCTGGGCAAACGTGATTCGCGTATATCTTTTCTCGGCCAATGAGATCAGGGGGGTAACCTAATGACACGAGTCAACAATTGTTCTTCCCAAGATATTCGCGGGGCCAGCCGGTTCTGGACTGACATGGATAGAGGAATGCAGAGGCTTATTGCGATAGGCGTTGTAGAGACGCTAGCCGCAAGTCTATATGCTTCGCTGCTTGCACCTTGGTACAAATCGCTCGGCTACGAATCCGCAGCGCAAGGATGGCTCAGTTTCTTGTTACAGATCACTTCGGCCGTAGTAGCCATTGCTGGAGGAATTCTAGCCGACCGTCTTGGCCGAAAGCGTATGTATACTGCAGGGCAGGTAATACGTTGTGCCGTTCCTATCTTCCTCCTCCTAACCCAGAGTTTCGTTGGGCTTGTCATTGTCTCCGTCCTGCGAGGACTTACATCCATCCAAAAGCCTGCTGAGCGCGCATTTATGGGCTCCTACACTAAGAAGGATACCCGAGCGACAACAATGGCCATCCATCAGACAGCCTACCTTCTTGCTGCAATGATAGGCCCCATGATTGCGGGCTTTCTTGCAGACCTATACGGCGTAAAGCCCCCTATTGTGCTAGGTCTGGTTCTTGCCCTTGTAGCAATAATCATGGCCATTCCGATACGAGACCCAATTGACAAAGATGAAGGCCGAGTCCAGTGTGAATCGGGCCATGAAGAAGACAGTTCTCAGGAACCCTCCCTCCATGCCAATGAACCGGAAGTCACAAAGACATTCTCCGAAAGAACATTCCTGTCAGGCGCCAAGGAACTCTTTTCGCGGCCGACGAGTTTCAGCCTTGTGCTCCTTCTTGTCGCTTCGCTCACCAATGGTTTTGCAAATGGCGCGGTAAACATCCTGCTTCCTTTTACTGTTATGGACAAGTTTTCTTCAGGTTACACTGCTGTAACGGCGCTGACAGTGTTCTCTAGTCTTGGAACTGCCCTTGTGACGCTTGTAGGAGGCAGAATTGCAGACATTAAGGGACGACGTGACATAATCCTAATACCCGGTGGCATCTTCCCTTTTCTTATGCTCTCAATCATATGGATCGAACAACTGTGGCAGGTCTATGCCTTACTGCTGCTAATCACAATGGTCGGGAACATATCCGGGCCGGCAACGCAAGCCCTCAATATGGAGATGGTTGAACCGAAGTACCTGGCAACATGGTCCGGATTCCTAATGTGCGCATCTGCTCTGGGAATGGGCGTAGGAAGTATCGCCGGCGGGGCCATGTACTATCTTGACCCAGATATGGCTTGGATAGCAACGGTCGTATTGTTTGCTTCATCGGTAGTGTGTTACTATTTGGTGCTGAAAAAGCAGGCGCTAGGAGATGAATTGTCTGCATAACCTAAAGAATGTTATACCTTGAAATGCTGAAAGCCAATAAATGCCAAGCAAGAAAGAGACTGCCGGCAAAGGGGAAATCATACTGGAACCTGCAGTCTCTTTCGCTTTGTGGTTTCAGAAAGACAAGGAGAAAAAAGCGACCTAGTCCAAAATATTCTTAATCCATTGCCCGTCTTTCATTATTGCCATGGGTTTTTCTAGTACCTTCATATCCTGACACGGACAGCCCTCTACGACAAGTAGGTCCGCGACGTGGTCTTGTTTCAAGGTGCCCACAACGTCTTTGAGCCCGCACAACTCTGAAGGGAGAGCCGTGGCACCTTTTATTACAGTCATTGGGTGCGCACCTAATTCCACCATTATCTGCATT
>Ga0255345_1001542_pt1 | contig 32817 bp, 32 predicted proteins | sample wastewater_treat_6_FD_192415 | JGI IMG/M metagenome (GOLD analysis project Ga0255345, IMG submission 192415) | Wastewater microbial communities from Lulu Island WWTP, Vancouver, Canada - plant20 | ecosystem: Engineered > WWTP > Wastewater > Unclassified | place: Canada: Vancouver, British...
CTCTATTTTATCGGCGATACGGTGAGAGGGGACGGCTGTTCGGGCGACATCAGTTTTTCATCCGCGATGAAAGCCGCCGACAGAATCCTGAGCGATCGGAAGCCATGACAGCGAATCTGGAAAGCATATCGGTAACGCTGGTTTCCGTTCTGTCGGCATTCGAAGCGGGAATGCGCAAACTGCAGCCGCTGATGATTCCCTCCATTCGGGGCGAACTGGCCGTTCATGAACCCATGCTGGCGGCTGTCCGGGCGTCATTGGGGACGGAAGACGGCGCTGCCGGATCGGAAGATGGCCGTCGGGAGCTTTTACGCGCCTGCGATTTTCTGCTCCGGGCCGCCAGAAATTTCGGCAGGGCAGATGACCTTCAGGACGCCTTTATATCGGCTCTTCGCGCGTCTCGCAAGATCTGCCGGGCCGAGGAAGCGCTGTTTCCACTTTGCCGCCTTTTCCCCGCTGTTCACCGCTACTTTCTGGAAACCGGCGCAGACGTTTTGCCTGAGGCAACCATTGGGGATTCCGGCATCGGCCTGTTTCATGTCGGCGCAAACAGGGACCTGCGCGCCCGGGGCGGTTATTCCATCTATATTCCTTCAACCCCTTCCTCAACGGCCGCCCGCCCGCTGGTTGTCGCGCTGCACGGCGGCTATGGCCATGGTCGGGATTTTATCTGGACCTGGATTCGCGAGGCGCGAAGTCGTGGGTTTGTTATTTTGGCTCCCACTTCAGAGGCCATGACCTGGTCCATCGGCCACGTTGAGACGGATGCGCAGATGCTGATGCGCCATCTGGAGGAGGTTTGCACCCGTGTTCCCGTTGACCGAAACCGCATTTTGCTGACAGGAATGTCCGACGGCGGGACCTTTGCTCTCGCGCTGGGACTGACCCGGGACAATATATTCTCTAAGATTGCAGCCGTTTCCTGCGCTCTGCCACCGGTGAAGATCAGCCGGGCCGGGGAAAAACATGTGCTGTGGGTTCACGGCGCGCAGGACTGGATTTTTCCGGTGGGGCGAACGGTTCAGGCCTGCCGGTATTTGCAGCAATCGGGCGTGGATATCAAGCTCAAGGTGATTCCCGATCTCTCGCATGCCTATCCCCGTGAAGCAAACGATATGATTCTGAAATGGTTTGGAACATTCTGACGATCACAAGGGCTTGCCGAAAAGAAGCTTCAGCATGTTGACGATCATCTTTTTTCGTCCCGCCCGTTCCATGAGGATGCTCAGGTACAGCATTTCCGTGTTCATCGGCGGCACGGTGATCTTGTCTTTCCTGATCAACCGGGCGGCTCGGGGTTTGCACCGGGTTGCGCACAGTCCGCAGCCGATGCAACGATCCCGATCCACGCGGAAGGTTTGACCGTCTGCTACAATCGCCTCCATTTGACAGCGCTTCACGCAGACGCCGCATCCCGTGCAGGATTCGGCGTCGATGCGCGCGTAATAGTTCGTTGCGAAAAACCGGGCGGGCCGGGGCTGCTTCTTCGCGGTGGTCAGCACGCCGCAGCAGCAGCCGCAGCAAATGCAGATGCAGGCGGGCTTTCGGGAGTTGCCCGGTTGCAGCACCATTCCCTTTTCTTCCGCCATCTCCAGGATCTTCAGGCATTCGTCTTTGGAGATTTCTCTGGCCCGGCCCCGCGCCGCATAACCGGTTGACCCGATCAGCAGACAAACCTCATAGGTGTCGGTCTGCGTGCAGGGCTTTCCCAGCAGCGCCTCTCCCTGTTTGCAGACGCAGTTGGCCACAGAAATCGTTTCGCGGGTATGTTGGATGAAGCGGCGCATATTGTCGTAGGGTTCGACAAGGTATTCCGGAATCAGCGTTTTCAGATGCGGGCTTGTGCGCAGTTGGGGCAGGGAAGAACGGAAAAATTCCGCGCCGAAGGCTTCGCCAAAATATTGATGCATCATTTTTACGAGTTCAGGGGTGAGATCATCGACGTGGTATTCAAACATGCCGATGGCCAGCATGGCAATACCGTAACGAAAGGAGCCGCCGTTTTCCGAACGCCGGATGACGCCTTTTTGAAACATTTCATCCAGCAGGGCAGACAGCTCTTTGGGGGAAAGGTCGATGAAAAATTTGCCTTTCAGTCTCTTGCGGATGGGTGTCAGCGAAATGGAGCGAAGCGTCAAACACAGGGCGATCTTTGCCTCAAGCGGGGTAAAGAAATATTTCAGAAGGTCGATTTCGACGCCGCTTTTCGTCGCGGGATAGCCGATCGGATACCGGTCCAGTTGAATTTGCAGCTGCCGGTAGATCCCATCGTCGTTGTTTGACATGCGCATGATGCTCCCTGAATTTGGATTCTATCCTCGAGGCAAAGAATGATTTTGTCAAGAGAATGTGCCCGGAGGGGACAAAGATGTTGATTGACGATCGGCAGGGCATAAGGGTATATTCCAACAACAAAAAATGTCAAAAAGACAAAGGTTCTGTTTTTGAACGAAATTATGCCGTCCTATGATCCCCCCGACCGTTGTGGGGGATCTTCATGCGGCAGGCCCGCCGCTTCGGCGACAAAACACTCTCGTCGGCCAAAAAAGGGGGCGTCTGGCAATCCAAGACGTGGCGGCAGGCGCTGGAGACTCTGCCGTCGGCCGTCATGGGACTCGTTTCCCTGGGGTTGAAAAAAGGGGATCCCGTTGGAATCGCCAGCCGGACGAGAAGGGAATGGAGTGAGGCCGACCCGACCCTGAGGGCATCTGGCGGGCTGTCCGGCCTGAAGATCCGGCGCCGGGAGATTATTAGCCGTTACAGGGAGGAAATCGGACTTCTCTATTCACCCAAAGGAGGAAAAAATCGGAAGATGAGCGAAAAACTTCAATCCTCGGGGATCAAAGACTGGCCGGAAGACGACCGGCCCAGGGAAAAGCTGCTTGGCAAAGGCGCCCGCGAGCTGAGCAATTCAGAGCTTCTGGCCATTTTGCTCAGAACAGGCGCGCAGGGCCAAAGCGCGATTGATTTGGCGAGAAAGATTCTGGACAAATTCGGCACCTTCCGGAACATGAGCCAGACGGACACCCGCGACTGGCAAGGTTTCAAAGGGCTGGGGCCGGCCAAAATCGCCCAGATTCATGCCGCCCTCGAGATCGGCCGCCGTTTTCGTGAAGTTGAAGTCCGACCCGAGCAGCGCAAGATTGTCTCCGCCAGGGATGTGGTGGAAATCGTCATGCCGCAAATGCGCGATCTCAAGACGGAGGTATTCAAAGTGGCCCACCTCAACAGCAATCATCGCCTGATCGTCATCCGCAATGCCGCAGTCGGAACGGTCAATCAGGCCATGCCCATCGTGCGGGAAATCATCCACGACGCCCTGCAGAACTTCGCGGCCGCCATCATCTGTATCCACAATCATCCCAGCGCGAACCTGTCGCCCAGCCCGGAGGACAAAAAATTTACGGGAGAGCTGTGTGCCGCGGGAAAGCTGATGGGCGTGAAAGTGCTGGATCATATCATCATCGGTGACGGCGCGTACTTCAGCTTTCTGGATGAGGGGCTGATGGGCTGACCAACAGAATGAAAAAAAAGGCACATCCCGGCTTTTCTTATTTCGCTGGATGTTGTATGGAACGGCATATCACACAAGGAGGTTGCCATGGAACTGACTGCTGCCATTCGGGGAAGAAGAAGCATTCGCAAATTTGAACCTCGGGACATTCCGAAGGAAATCATTACGGATATTCTGGAGACGGCCCGCTGGTCCCCCTCCTGGGGAAACACCCAGCCCTGGTCTTTGTATGTGCTGACGGGCAGAACGCTGCAGAAATTCAAGGAAATGAATCTGCTGCAAAGTATGGCCGGCGCGCCCGTCGCGTCGGATGTGCCCATGCTGGAGAAGTGGCCCGACGCCATGAAAGCACGCTACGGGCAGCTGGGAAAGGTTGTTTTAAGCGCGCAGGGAATCGCGAGAGACGACAAGGCGGGGCGGGAAAAATATTACGCGAGCATGGTGACCGCTTTTGACGCGCCGTGCCTGATTCTGGCCTGCATTTCACGCGATAATCTGGTCGAATATCAGATGCTGGACATCGGTCTCATTGCCCAGTCCATCTGTCTGGCGGCCTACGACAAAGGGCTGGGCACCTGCCTTTTGGCCGCCGCCGCCCGGTTTCCCGCCGAAATTCGAAAAATCACGGCCATTCCCGACGACAAAAAAATTATTGTCGGGATTGCGATGGGCTACCCGGACCTGTCTTTTGCGCTGAATCAATTCGAACGGGAAAGAGCAAAGCTGGATGAATTTGTCTTCTGGCTGGATTGATCGGGCTCCCCGCGAAAGAGGCGACGCTGAACAAGCCCCTGTTATCCAAATTCATAAGGAAGGATGATCCGGCATGAGCGTGGTTCCCGCGGATGCCGCGACGGTGATGTTATTGAGGCCCTGTCCCGGCGAAGGAGCGGAAGGCATCGAAGTTCTTTTGGTGCTGCGCAATCGCAAAAGCAGTTTTGTGCCGGGCTATTATGTCTATCCCGGAGGCGTGATTGACGCTGAAGATTACGGGCCGGGAATGGAGCGCTTTGTCCGGGGGCTGGACAGGCACAAAGCCGCATTGCTCATCGGGGATATGCCTCAGGCCGAAAAGGTGCTGGGCGTCTGGGTGGCTGCCGTACGCGAAACCTTTGAAGAAGCGGGATTGCTCCTGGCCCGGCGACAGGACGGTTCTCCCCTTGTCATGGCGACACAGGAGGAACGAAACAGGTTCGGACGCTGCCGGCAGTCGCTCGTCAAGAAGGAAACAACCTTTTCCTCCATTCTGGAGACGGAAAAACTGGTTCTCTTCAGTGAAGACCTCTGCTACTTTTCGCACTGGATCACGCCGGAACCGCTTCCCAGGCGCTATGACGTGCGTTTTTTCATGGCGGCGCTTCCGGTCGGGCAATCCGTGTCCCACGACGGTGTGGAGCTGACCAGCCACGTTTGGATCCGGCCTTCGGAGGCCCTGGAGCAGTACGAGGCGGGCAAAATCGGAATGGTTTTGCCACAGATCATGACGCTCGGGGAATTGAGCCGATTCCGGACGGTCGAGGAAGCGCTCCAATGCGCGAAGAAAAAACGCGTCGAGGCTACGCGGACGAAAATGATGTATCGGGACGGCCGGTACGTGGAGGTCATGCCGGACGGCGAGGTTTTTCAACACCGTCCGCCCGTGTATTCCTGGCCTGACGAAAAGGATTGACAAGAAACTCATGCGGGACTTCACGGAAGGCAAGATTGCCAGACAGGTCATCGATTTCACCCTGCCGATCATGCTGGGCAACGTGCTCATGTCCGCCTACGGCATCATCAATCTGATCTGGGTGGGCAGGCTCCTCGGGCACAAGGCGGTGGCCGCCGTCGCCGCCTGCCTGCCGATCATCATGCTGATGCCCGCGTTTCTGATCGGCCTGGGTATGGCCACCAATGTTCTCATCGCCCAGGCCTTCGGACGCAAAGATACGGCGATGCTCCGGAAGATCCTGTCCAACTCCTTTTTCTCATCCATTTTGTTCTGCCTGCTGATTTCCCTTTTAGGCATTTTGTTCCGGCATCAACTGCTGCAGTGGGTGCATACGCCCGCCGAGATTTACGACATGGCGCTTTCGTATCTGACGATTATGATGGCGATGCTGGTCTTTCATTTCTATGTCAGCTGGATGAATGGAATGCTGCGCGGCCTGGGCGACGCCACCACCGTGGTGAAAATCCTGACGCTGCTTGCGGGGTTCAATGTTGTTCTTGTCCCGCTGTTCATTCGCGGCATCGGCCCGTTGCCGCCGCTCGGCGTGGCCGGCGCCGCCTGGGGTTCGGGAGCGGCGGCTGCGTTGACCTGTTTGATCGGTTACGTTTACCTGCTGCGCTTCAACCCTTACATCAACATGCGTCAGTGGGACTACAGCCTTGACGGGAACATTATCCGAGAGGTTTTTGTCATCGGCGTGCCCGCGTCGCTGCAGATGATGGTGATTTCGCTGGCCGGCGTCTTCATCGTGTCCCTGGTCAACCGCTACGGGACGGCTGTGACCGCCGCTTTCGGCATCGGCATGCAGGTGGACATGCTGATGACGATCCCCTTTATTTCGATCGGAATCGCCGCAACCACCATTTCGGGACAGAATCTGGGCGCGGGAAACCTGGAGCGCGTTTTTGAAACGACGAAGATCTCCGTATGTTTCGGTCTGGTCGTCGGGCTTGTCTGCACGGTCGTTTTGCTGGCTTTTTCCGAGCAGATCGGCGGCATCTTCCTGAAGAAATCGGCTGAAAGTTCCCGCGTGCTGGGTTACGTCAGGGATTATTACCGGTGGATCGCGTTCATCTTCCCCTGCTTTGGCGTTGTTTTTGCCGTTCATGGCGTGCTGCGCAGCGCGGGGGACACGCTGGCGCTGCTGGCGCTTTCCTTCATTGCCATGTTTATGATCCGCATTCCGCTGGCCTATGGCCTGGCCGGTCCCGGCGGATTTCAGCAGGACGGCATCTGGATGGCCATGCTGGCAAGCAGCGCGCTGGCCGTCGGCCTGAACTGGCTGTACTACCGGAGGGGCCCCTGGAAGAAAAAACGTCTGCTGAACCCGTCCTCATCGCCATCGACAAAGAAAACATCATTTTCAGCATAAGCAGCGCAGTCTAAGATACGAAACGTTCAATTATTGACGACCTCGTAGAAAGTCGAAAAAACGGAAAATTCAGACGGCTTCGCAAAAAGCTCCGCAGGCAAGGCGCGCAAATCCCGGGGAATGCGGCGCGCTTCAGCGTGCGCCGCAATGACGAAGGATGAAGCGCAACGCAGTATCCGGGCTTTTGGCGAGGCCGTCAACATTGCTTTTGTGCCGTTATTGCGAAACGCCGGAAAATGGACGGTGCTGTGCGCCGGCCTGAATCGGCAAACACCGTTGCCACGGAAGATATTCAGGCTTATGTGAAGGACATGTTGCCCAATGGCGGATTCCCAGGAAATTGTTTTCCTGGCGGATCCGTGTGGGGAAATTCGACAAGAAGAAACCGCGTGCTACGCGCTTCCGGAGGTTTTAAAAAGGCGGGATCAGGCGTAAAGGCCGGCGGACAGGATGGAAAAGCGAGGCCCTACCGCTTTTTGCGGAAGATCAGCCTGATCGGGACTTTGTCGAAGCCGAACTCGGAGCGGATGGCGTTCATCAGGTAACGCTCGTAGGAAAAGTGAACGCCCCTGGCGTGTGAAACGAAAAGGACGAACGTGGGCGGCTTTACGCCGGTTTGCGTCGCGTAGGAGATGCTCATGGGTTTGTTTTGAAAGCGGGGCATCGGGTTTTTCCGAAGGGATCTTTCCACCAGGTCGTTCAAAGGAGAGGTGTCCACCCGCTTGGTGTACTGGCTGTCAACCTCGTTGATGAGGTCAAAGATCTTCGGCGCCCGCTGTCCCGTCAGCGCGGAAATGAACACGATGGGCGCAAAATCCATGAACTTGATTTTGTCGTGAATTTCCTCGACAAATTTACCCGCCGTGGCGTTGTCTTTTTCGATTTTGTCCCATTTGTTCACAACGATGATGCAGGCTTTGCCGCGTTCGTAGGCCAGCCCCACGATTTTGGCGTCCTGCTCGGTCATGCCTTCTTCCGCATCGATGAGGACCAGCGCGATTTCGCAGCGGTTGATGGATTTGAGCGCCTGGATGACGCTGTATTTTTCCAGCGTCAGGCTGATCTTGTTTTTCCGGCGGATGCCCGCAGTGTCGATGAGCAGATAGCGCCGGCCGTGGACTTTGATGACGGTATCGACCGCGTCGCGCGTCGTGCCGGGTGTGGGATTGGCGATGCTTCTTGGCCTGCCGGAAATCAGGTTGACCAGCGAGGATTTGCCGACGTTGGGTTTGCCGACAATCGCCACGGCGACGGGCTCATTTTCATCCTCCCCGCTTTCAGAAGCTTCGGGAAAGTCGTCGGTCAGCACGGCCAGCAGTTCATCCACGCCCAATCCGTGCTGGGCGGAGATGGAATGAAGTTCGTCGATGCCCAGACGGTAAAATTCCGTCAGCAGCTCTTCATGGCGCGCGCCGTCCACCTTGTTGGCGGCGTAAAATACTTTTTTTCCGCGTCCGCGAAGCTGCCGCGCGATTTCCGTATCCGAGGGCGTCAGGCCGTCCCGCCCGTCCATCAGAAAGATGATAACATCCGCTTCCTCAATGGCCAGGTTGGTCTGCTCGCGCATCTGCACGAGAATCCGTTCTTCCGTCGTCGGCTCGAATCCGCCCGTGTCGATCAGGGTGAAGGCCTTGTCGTGCCACACGCAGTCCATGTAATTGCGGTCGCGCGTCGCGCCCGGTTCGTCGATCACGATGGCCTTCTGCTTTCCCGCAATTCGGTTGAAGAGCGTCGATTTGCCCACGTTGGGCCGGCCGACAATGGCGATGACGGGTTTTGCCTGCATTTCGATCCTCTATTTCATCAGTCCCAGCTCGCGCAGCATTTTGTCCGAAGTGGTCCAGTCTTTTTTGACGCGGACAAACAATTCCAGAAAGACTTTCGCGCCGAAGAGATTTTCCATGGCAAGCCTCGCCCGCGTTCCGATTTTTTTGAGCAGGGCGCCTTTTTTGCCGATCATGATGGCTTTTTGCGATTCTTTTTCCACCAGGATCGTCGCGCTGATGCGGATCAGATTTTTGCTTTCGTCCTCCTTGAATAAGTCGATTTCGACGGCCGACGCATAGGGGATTTCCTGACTCGTCAGACGCAAAATCTGTTCGCGGATGAACTCCCCCGCGATAAACCGTTCGGTGGCTTCCGTCGCGATGTCGTCCGGAAAAAGCCGTGGGCCGTCCGGCAGCGCCTCTTTTATGCCGTGGATCAGCGCTTCGAGGCCGTTTCCCGTGCGCGCGCTGACAGGGAAGATGCCGGCAAAATCGTAAAGCCTGCGGCACTGGTCCATCAGAGGCAGCAGAAGGGATTTTTCCGCCCGGTCCGTTTTATTGATGGCCAGAAACACAGGCGCCTGAACCCCGGCCAGGGCTTCGATGAGAAAGAGATCCTGGGCTCCGACGGGTTTGTCGGCTTCCACCATCATGAGAATCAAGTCGGCGTCGCCGATGGTATCGCGGGCTGCCTTGACCATGGCCCGGTTCAGCGGCGTTTTGGGGTTGTGCATGCCCGGCGTGTCCAGGAAAATCAGCTGCGCTTCAGGGAAGTTCAGAATGCCCGAAATCCGGTTGCGCGTGGTCTGCGGCTTATCGGCGACAATTGAGATTTTGTCGCCGATCACGGCGTTGAAAAATGTGGATTTGCCCACATTCGGGCGTCCCAGAATGGCGATAAAGCCGGATTTGAACACAAACATTCTCCAGTGTAGGGAACGGTTTCAAACCGTTCCCTGCGTGAATTCGTCGAAGCATTGCGGTATCATCATTGAATTGAAAATGGAATCAGATGATACCCGGAATATCCAAGCAAGTGATTTTCCCTTTTCCAACTGCAAGCAACAAATGCCCCGGAAGTTGCCCGCGGACGGAGTCTATAACGATTTGCGCGTCGGGGTAAAGGTTTTTTATGGCCCGGATATTTTTGCCGCCAAAACCGCGAAAATGGGACTGGTCGCTCTCCGCGATGGTAAATCGCAGGGTTTTCACCGTTTCCGGAATATCGCCGAGCCGTTTCCTGACAGCGGAATAAAAAACAGCCGAATAGACCAGACTGCCGAAAGAGGGGTGCAGCGGACCGGCCAGCACGGCGCCTTCTTTCTTCATTTCCGGCGTCAGTTGCAGGCCGAAGCGGATGATGGAAATGCCCGCCGGCGCGAGCGTTTCCCAGGCCAGCCGGCACCCGTCCACGGCCTCCTCCAGGGACAGGGGCCGATAACGGCCCGCCCGGAATTCTTCCGCGAGCGCCGTATCCTGAAATACCACAACCGGGTGGATGCGCGCGGTATCCGGCCGAAGCTCCACCGTGCGATTCAAGGTTTGCAAAAAGCTTTCTTTCGTGTCGCCGGGCAGGCCGACCATCAGGTGCAGGCCGCTTTTCAATCCGTGCGACCGGATGCATTGGATCGCCCTCACAATCGCCTGTGCGTCGTGTCCCCGGTTTATGTCGCGAAGGACCCGGTCATTGAAGGATTGCGCGCCGATTTCGATCGTCCGGACGCCGCCTGCACGCAGAAACATCAGTTGATTTTCGTCAATCGTATCCGGTCTGGTGGAAATGCGCATCGATGTGACCAGGCCTTTTTGAATATAAGCATTGCCCCAGGCCAGGAGCTGCTCCTGTTCCTTTTCGGGAAGTCCGGTAAAGCTGCCCCCGTAAAAGGCAATCTCCACGCTGCGCTTTTTATCTTTGCTCCAGCGCAGATAAGAGGCGACCTGGGCGTCAAAAAATTCCCGGGTGATTTTCGGAGAGAAATTTCCGGCGGCCACTCTTTCGTTGCAGAAAACGCAGCGCTGCGGGCAGCCGCGGTTCATGATGAAGATGGGGATAATCAGGGGTTTCCCCGCCGGAGAAGATTCAGGCGCCGTTTTCACGATGCAGACTTTCCCAGGCTTTTTGCGCCGCCTGCTTTTGCGCTTCTTTTTTGCTTTTTCCGCGGCCGATTTGCCGGATATTCTCCCCGATGACGACTTCCATTTCAAAGATTTTTTCATGGTCGGGGCCGCTTTCGGCAAGCAGCGTATAGACCGGCGCGGCTTTGTGTTTCTTCTGACAAATCTCCTGCAGGGCTGTTTTATAATCCAGGGCCTGCGCGGCGATCGCCTCGTCCTTCATCAGGGGCTCCATCAGGCGCTTCATCAGCGTTTTGGTTTTGCTGAAGCTTGAATCCAGATAGATGGCGGCAATGACCGCTTCCAGCGCGTTGGCCAGAAGCGATTCCTTGGCGCGGCCTCCGGAATGATCTTCTCCGCGGCCCAGAAGAAGACAGTGTCCCAGACCCAGCTGCGACGCCAGTTCTGCCAGGGGTTTTTCGTTGACCAGCGCGGAGCGGATTTTGGACAGGGTGCCTTCGTCGAAATCAGCGTGTTTTTTCATCAGCAGATCGCTCACGCAAAGCCCCAGGACCGCGTCCCCCAGAAATTCGAGCCTTTCGTTGTCCTCGCCGCCGGACCGGGGATTTTCATTGACGTAGGACCGGTGCGTCAGCGCGGTGGAAAGCAGCTCCGGATTGCGAAAGGAATAGGAAAGCTTTTCCTGAAGATCCGCCAATTGTTTCATTCTGTCTTTGTTCATACAACCCTGCCGGTCAGCTTGCCGTCCCGAATCTTTTCAATTTTTACACTGACAAAGGTATTTACTAAAGAAGCAGGGGATTTGTCCAGAAGTACCGGAAGATAATTGTGTGAAAACCCCCTGGCCATGCCGGTAGTTTTGTCCCGGGTTTGTTCCACCAGAACGGGAAGGATCTTTCCCAGAAAGCGCCGCGCGAAGGCCTCTCGTTTGTTGGCGCCCAGCGCGCGCAGGGCCGCCGCCCGCTCCTTTTTGACCGCTGCCGGAACTTTGGGGTGCAGCTTCAAGGCGGCGGTTCCCGGCCGTTCCGAATAGGGAAAGACGTGAAGATAGGCCGCGGGAAGGTTTTCCAGCAGCTCCACCGTGCGGCGAAATTCCTTTTCCCCTTCACCGGGAAATCCGACCATGACATCGATGCCGATCGCGACATCGGCCCAGGTCCTACTCACCCGGTCGAGCAGATCGCGATAGAAAGCTGTGTCGTAGCGGCGCTTCATGCGCTTTAAGATGCCGTCATCGCCGCTTTGCAGAGGGATATGCAGATGCGGGCAGAGATTTTGGTGATGCCCCGGCAGCGCCAGAAGCTCATCCGATATTTCATTGGGCTCGATGGAGCTGAGCCGGAACCTCGTGGCCGGGTTTTGCGACAACAGGCCCTCCAGCGCGGAAGTCAGACTGGTTTCGGGCTTCAGGTCACGTCCATAGTCTCCGAGGTGAATGCCGGTGAGAACGATTTCCCTGAAGCCCCGGGCGATGAAATTCCGCGCGCCGTCCAGCACGCCGGGAAGCGGCAGGCTGCGGCTTGGACCGCGCGCGTAAGGAACGATACAGTAGCTGCAAAAGGCGTCGCAGCCGTCCTGAATCTTGAAAAAAGCACGGGTTCGTCCCGTCAGTGCGGCTGCCGGGGCGGAAGGGAAATGGCGCTGCCGGCGGATATCATCCGCCAGAATCCGCGGCAGGCCGGGGACTGGTTGGCCGAGCAGTTCGACAATCTTGTCTTTCCGGTCATTGCCTGCCACACAGGCAACGCCTTCGATGGCGGCCAGCGTTTGGGGCTGTGTCTGCGCGTAGCAGCCGGTTACCAGGATGCGGGCAAGGGGGTTTTTTTTGAGCGCCCTGCGGATGAGCTGGCGCGCCTGAAAGTCCGCAAAAGCGGTGACGGTGCAGGTGTTGATCACGTAGGCGTCGGCAAAAGCGCCAAACGGCACCAGGGAAAAACCGGCGGATTGCAGGTTTTCCGCCAGCGCCGCGGAATCGCATTGATTGACCTTGCATCCCAGTGTGGTGAGACCGACTTTCAGCATCGTTGCTTCCTTATCGTATTGGACAGGCCTGTATTTACGGGGCAACCGGCTCCCTGTCAAGATAAACAAAAATAGATTTTATTGTCAAAATGAGCTAAATCCTCCCTCGCACGGAGAATGTGTCGCAATGTCATTGCGAAGGAGCGAAGCGACTGAAGCAATCTCATCAGATTGCCACGACGCCTGAGAGGCGTCTCGTAATGACGATTATCCATTGCGCCACAGCCTCACGGAAAGGGGGGATTGAATGATGGACGCATTGTTCGGCTATTTTACGGCGCATCCGACGGTTTTCACGCTGCTGACGATTTTTGTCGTCATTGTCATTCTTTACTTTATCTTAAGCAAATTCATCAAATTGGCCGTCCTTTTGCTCATTGTGATTCTTCTGGCCGGCGGTGCGAATCTGCTCAAAGACCCGGCATCCATGCCCGGCAAAATCAAACAAAATGTCCAGACCTTTGTAACGGGAGGAGAGCAGATATGGCGCAAGGTCAGCGGCCTCTGGAAGGATGCAAACGACATCGCCGATCGGGTGAAAAAGGCCCCGGAGGAAATCAACGCATCGATGAAGAAAGCGCCGGAAAAAACGGGAAGGAGCGGCGATTCCGGGGAAAGGAAAAAGAGCGTTCCGGAAAAGCATCCGGCCGCTAAGTGATAAAAAGATCGTTGGTTGAAAAATTCGGGTCGCTGGTCAGATTGACGCCGATGCGCCTCAAGCCCGCTTCGTCCCCGGGCGTGGGGATATAGGTCATATGCACTTCACAGTTTTGCAACTCCTTTAATTTTTCGAGAGCGAGCTCCGCCGCGGGATTGGTCGCAGCGCTGATGCTCAGCGCGATGAGCGCTTCTTCCAGGTCGAGGCTGACGTTTTTTTCGTTGAGAATCTCCGTTTTCAGCTTGCCGATGGAATTCGTGATGCTGGACGGCAGAAGCTTGATTTTATCGGGGATATCCGCCAGGTGTTTGATGGCGTGGATGACCATGCTGGAGGCGGCGTGCATGAGCGGGGAGTTGCTGCCGGTGATGATCGAACCGTCTTTGAGCTCGATAGCCGCGCCGCAGAAAATGCCTTCATTCCCCTTTTCGCGCTCCATCGCCTCTTCGGACGCCTGCCGCGCCGGAACCACCACGCGCCGGTTCTCCGGCTTCAGATTAAAGTTGTTGAGAAACAATTCCACGCGCTGGACCGTTTCTTTGTCGGAAAAGCCCATGGCGTATTCGCAGCGATACCGGAAGTAACGGCGAATGATTTCCTGGCTGGACGCTTCTTTCGTCACCTCATCGTTCGTGATGGCGAATCCGGCCCGGTTGACGCCCATATCCGTGGGGGACCTGTAAAAAGACGGCTCGCCGGTGATTTTTTCGAGAATCCGCCTCAGTACGGGAAAAACTTCCACGTCGCGGTTGTAATTGACCCGTGCCTCGCCGTAGGCCTCCAGGTGGAACGGGTCGATCTGGTTGAAATCGCGGATGTCGGCGGTGGCCGCTTCATAGGCGACGTTGACCGGATGCTTGAGCGGCAGGTTCCAGATGGGAAAGGTTTCAAATTTGGCGTAGCCGGATTTGACGCCCCGTTTGTAGTCGTGATAAAGCTGGGACAGGCAGGTGGCCAGCTTTCCGCTGCCGGGGCCCGGCCCCGTAACGATCACCAGCGGTTTTTCGGTGGGAATGTAATCGTTGACGCCGTATCCTTCGTCGCTGACGATCATGTCCACGTTGGTCGGATAGCCTTTCGTGAACCGGTGTGTGAAAACCCGGATTCCCCGGCGCTCCAGCTTGTTTTTAAACAGAACGGCGGAGGGCTGATTTTCAAACCGGGTGATGACGACGCCCATCACGTTGATGTTCCAGCCGCGCAGGTCGTCGATCAGTTTCATCGCGTCCGTATCGTAGGTGATGCCGAAATCCGCCCGGATTTTTTTCCGCTCGATGTCTCCCGCATAGATGCAAAGCAGAATATCCGCCCGGTCCTTCAGCTCCTTGATGAGCCGCATTTTCACATTGGGATCGTAGCCGGGCAGCACGCGGGCGGCGTGGTAGTCGTAGAGCAGTTTGCCGCCGAATTCCAGATAGAGTTTGTTGTTGAATCGTTCGACGCGCTGCAGGATTTCCGCGGTCTGCTCGGTGATATATTTCTCGTTGTCGAATCCTCTTTGGCCTGCGTTCATGGGAACCTTTCTAAAGCGGAATGCTTTTATTCGGAAAACAAATGTTCAAACAGAGAACCTTCTTGGATATTCATCAATGCGGGTTTATTTCATATATCAAATGGACGTTTTTATCCAAAAGAAAATGACGAAAGCCTGTGGAAAAATTTCGTCATGATCAATAATGTCAATGAGATTGAAGGGTTACAGCAAATTGATTTCCATGGCCCGGACGGGGCAGGCGGAAACGCACAGTTCGCAGCCGTTGCATTTTTCGGGATCAAACAGGACTTTTTGCGTCTGTTTTTCGAAGAATAAGGCCCCGGTCGGGCAGAATCCGGTGCAGGCGCCGCAATGCACGCATTTTTCGACGTTCTGAAACACGCTTTTGGAAAGCGCCTCCACCTGCAGCCCCATTTCCTTCAGGAAGCGGATGCCGCGGTCAAAATCTTCCTTTTCCCCCGATAATTCCAGGACAATCACGCCTTCGCGGCGCGGGAAAATCCTTGCTTTTAAAATGTTGAAAACAAGGTTGTGCTTTTGGGCCAGGAGATGAATGACCGGCTGCTGGACAATTTCCGGCGTGTAGCGAATGACTATTTTTTTCGAGTACATAGCTAAAAAATGGACACCTTTTTACGTTGGCGGCATGTTAAGAGATGCAAGACATAATGTCAAGGCAATAGTGACGGCCTCGTAAAAAGCCCGGATGCCGCGTTGCGCTGCATCCTTTCCCGGCCTTCGCCCCCGACAGGCTTATTGCGGCGTACGCTGAAGTACGCCTCATTCCTCGGGATTTGCGCGCCTTGCCTGCGGAGCTTTTTACGAAGCCGTCTAAACTTGCCATTTTCCCGACTTTTTACGGGTTCATCAATAGTTGCTCTTTTTTCCGTGTCATCCGTTTATCGGCAAGGAGTTTCCGCGTCAGGGTTTGCCTTCCTTTTGATTTTTTGGCCCGGAACCGGGGAACAGATCCAGCATGGATTTGAAAGGCGCCAGGCCGGCCATATCCTGCGGGTTCATTTTGGTGTAGTTTTCACCGAAATCGAGCCACTGTTTAAACTGATCATCCGCCATATTGCGGAACAAAAGGTAGTTGCGAATCGTCTGTTCGAGGTATTTTTCGAAAAAATCCGTCAAAACATTTTCGCCATACTGGATGATCAGGTAGAGCAGGGGAAGGGGCAGCAGGAACTTCTTCTTGCGCGCCTCTTCCAGAACAATCTGCGTCAGGATGGCAGGGGTGACGTCTTCGCCGGTTTTGGCGTCCGTCACTTGAATGCGGCGCCCCCGACGGATGGCATCCGTCACGTAATCGAGCGTGACATAAATGCTTTTTTCCGTATCGTAAAGCCTTCGGTTGGTATACTTCTTTAAAATCAACTTCTTCTGATCCATGCGAACCTCCAGGCTTCTTCTATTCAATTCCAGCCGACATTGCAAGAGAAAAATATTTTGCAGTGCAACAATTTGTTCTTGACAAACCGTAAATGGTGGCTATAATTAGACTCAACGCAAACGGAAAGAGGGGAAAATATTTTTATATTATATTGAAATTAAACAGGTAATTTTATATTTTGACGAAAAACATCAAAAATGACCTTTTTGCTCATTTCCATTTTGCAAACGCAAAATCTCTAGACCGGCGGTTTTGTGGGAACAAAAAGGCGGATTGAAAAGATGGGGCAAAGCTAAAAAATCGGAAAATGACCCGTCAGGGATGAAATAAAAACAACCATAAACAAGAATGAAGGAGGAAATAAAAATGGAACCCAAACAGATCGCAAAACAGATGGTGGATTTTAACAAGAAGGCTTTTGACGCCTCGTTTGAGGCAATGGCCGCCATGCAGGAACAGACGGAGAAGATGGTCTCCACGATGATGCAGCAGTCGCAGTTTTTTCCGGATGAAGGCAAGAAGCTGATCACGGACTGGCTGAAAACCTACAAGAAGGGCCGTGAGGAATTCAAGGCGGCGGCCGACGAAAATTTTAAAAAGGTCGACGCGTTTTTTTCAGCCAAGTAACGAATGTCTCAAAATGAAAAAGCCGCCGCAGGGAGTCGCGGCGGTTTTTTCATTTAAAATCGGCAAAACGGCGTCAGGTTTTTGACGCCTTCGGCGGACTGACCAGTCCTTCACCTGTGAGCACGGTCACGCCGTCCTGATTGCTGCACGTCGTTTTCAGGCGGACCCGGTTCTTTTCGGCGAGAAGCTCCAGAACTTCAACGCGCGCCGTAATGGTGTCGCCGATGCGCACCGGCGCGAGAAAACTCAACTCCTGCTTCATGTAAATGGTCCCGGGTCCCGGCAGTTGATTGGCGATAATGGCGGAGACGAAGCCGGCCGTGAGCATGCCGTGCGCGATGCGGGTTTTGAAAAACGTGTTTTTGGCGTACGCCTCGTTGACGTGCGCCGGATTGAAATCGCCGGTAATCCCCGCATACAGGTAAATATCGGTTTCCGTCACGGTCTTGGCGAATTCCGCCGCGTCCCCCACCTGCATCTGATCAATCCTTTTTCCTGTGACCATCCCTTTTCCCCCTCTTTGCGTTAAAACCAGGACTTATGGCTCCATATATTCTCCTTCAGGTCCCTGATGTCATCCTGCATCATCATGTAACGGCAGGCATTGTTGATGGCCAGGCCTCCCTGATACGCCAGGGCGGTCACGAGCTCAATCTCGTCCTGGGTGAATTTTCTTTTGTGCCCGCTGTATACGATAAGAACGCCGATGACGTCTTCCAGGGCTTTAATCGGCACGTACAGCATGGAGACGATGCCTTCCTCCTTCTTTTCCTTCTTGTACTGAATGCCGTTGTCCTTGAAAACGTCCTCGATCGCGATGGTTTTTCCCTTGAGCGCCTCGGCGATGTTTTTGTCCGCCAGAATCGGGCCTTTCCGAAGGTATTTATCGCTGAGGCCGAAGCTGGCCACCGATTTCAGCGTGCGCTTGTCTTCGCCCAGCAGCCGCACGGACGCCGCCTTGAGATTGAGAGATTGCACCAGATCCTGCGTCAGGGCTTGCAGAATGTCTTTGATGTCGAGGCTTTCTGAGACGCTGGCGGCCAGTTTCAGGAAAATCTGGGTCTGGTTGCGCAGCCTGCGGACGAGGCGGGCGATTTCAATCGCGGATCCCCCCTGCTCGGCCAGAATAGACAGAAAATCGATTTCGTCCCTGGTGAACGAGCGGATTTCTTTGGTGTAAACGCTCAGGATGCCCAGCATCCGGTTTTTGTCCATGACCGGAACGGACAGAATGGAGCCGATCCCCTCTTTTTTCTTCTTGTCGCGGTTGGCCAGCCGCCGGTCCGTCGTGGCGTCCCGGAAATACATGTAGCCGTCTTTCAGCAGTTGCGGGCTGATTTTGACGGCGTGCGCCGGCCCGGCATGCGAGTATTGTTTGGACAGCCCGACCTGGGCCACGGCCGCATTGTTGATGGCGTCCTCCGTGTCGTCATCTCTCCGGAAAATCACGGCTGCCTTAACTTTCAGCGTTTTGACCGCCGCGGACACAATCAGATGGAGCATTCTCGACGGATCTTCGGTGGTGCCCATTTCCTTGCTGAGATCGCTCAACGCTCTGAAATAACTTTTTTCCGTTGCCATACTTTTTCTTCCTTTCAGATCGCTTCCGCAATTTTTTGGATGAGGGACTGCTTGCTTTTCCGGACCCGCGCCGGGGGGCTGATGTTCGTCCCGGCGGGCGCCTTTCGCGTTGCTTCGGTTTTCCGGACGGCCGGTTTTTTCCGGACCGGCGGCTTTTTCAACGGCGCTTCACGCAGACTGTCGGGCATTTCGCGATCCGGGGCCGTCTCTACCCTGTCCTCCCGGTCCCGCTCCTTGAGCCATTGCACGATGCGGGGCGCGAACTGCCGCTGGAACCTGGAGCTGACATAAATGCCGATATGCCCGGTTTCCAGGCAGACGTCCTGCGCATCCCTGCTCCCCACGGCTCCGGTCAGTTGATTGCAGGCTTCCGGGGGAACGAGATGGTCATACTCGCCGAAAAAGTTCAAAAGCGGCATGGTGATTTTTTTCAAATCCACTTTTTTTCCGCCCACAAACATTTTGTTTTGAATCAGCAGATTGTTTTTGTAGCCGTCTTCCACAAACTGGCGGAAGGTTTCCCCGGGGACGTCGGGGCTGTCGAAGATCCAGCGCTCCATGCGCACGAAGTTTTCCACGAAATCCCGATTGTCCATGTTTTCCATGAAGCCGACGTACTTGTCGATCATCAGACGGGCGGGGTTGAGCAGCAGGAAGCCGAAATTCATCAGATCGCCGGGAATATTGCCGAAGGTGCGGACCATCCGATCCGTGTCCACGTCCTTCATCCAGACGTGCAGCAGGCCTTTGTCCGTGTCGAAGTTGGTCGGCGTGACGGTGGTGATCAGGTTTTTGATTTTTTCCGAATGCAGCGCGGAGTAAATGACGCAAAAGGTTCCGCCCATGCAGATGCCCATCAGATTGATTTTGGGGACGCCGTGTTTCCGCCGGATGAAATCCACAATATTGTCCATGTAGCCGTTGACATGATCGTCAATGGTCAGGAAACGATCCTTGCTGGTGGGATAGCCCCAGTCCACCATGTACAGGTCGATGCCTTCCTGCAAAAACGTTTTCACGACGCTTCGGTCCGGCTGCAGGTCCAGCATCGTTTCGCGGTTGATCAGCGCGTACACCACCAGCAGCGGGACGTTCAGCTTGTTTTCCGCCTCTTCGTTGCGGGTGTAGTGCTTGAGGCGGACGCGGTCTTCTTCGTACACGATTTCATAAGGCGTCGATCCGATTTCGTAATGGAGTTCACCCAGCAGGACGTCGGAGGCGCGGGAAACCCGCTGCCGGGTCTTTTCAGCGTCTTCGGCCATTCGTTCCAGAATCAGATCCAGGGGAATTTTTGTTTCGGCCATGAGAACGCCATCCTTCCGAAAACTTTTCTTCCCGTCCGGGGCAGGGGCGGAAAGAGCCTTTATTTGACAACCGTCAGGGTGTTGGGGGATATGCCGGCTTTTTTCTCCAGCGCTTTGACCCTCTTTTTGAGCAGGTGAAACTCCTTGTACATCTCGTCCATATCTTGTTGCGTGACCACGGGCAGCAGTTGGAGAAAGTCGCGAATGGCTTCATCCTTGGCGATGAGAAAATCCTCCAGCTTGTTGAGCGTACGGTGCAGCGCGTCCGTGTATTCTTTGGACTTGAACAGGTTCATGTAGTGGCCTTCCAGGATTTTCAGCCACATGGCGTAGCTTTCCTTCACGTCGAGGGGGATGTTTCCCTCTTCCGTCCGCTGCTTGAGCTTTTCCTGAAGCACGTTGAAGGACTTTTCCATCGGAAGATACAGGATGGAGAGAAATTCCGCCAGCGTGGTTTCAAAGAGGTTATGCCTGTCCAGCATCTCGTTGAAGCGCTCCTGGTAAAACCGCGTCAGTCCCAGCGGAGGAATCTTCAGGTATTGGCGAAGCTCTTTTTCATAGACTTCGGTGAGCGCCCGGAAGACTTCCTGATCCAGATTGTCGAAGTTGTACGCTTCCGTTCGCTTGCCGATTCGGGCGGCTTTTTCCATCAGATGGTTCTGGATCTGCATGGCCGCCTCAAAGCCGGATCCGGCCATCTTCAGAAAAATCTCGGGCAGCGCGTTCACCGTATTGGCGGCGGCCGATGCCGATTCCGGCTCGTTCATCATGCGGGAAAAGGATTTGAACAGATTCAGGCTGGTTTCGAGCTGCTGCGTGAAACGGTTTTGCACGGCGGTTTGCGTTTTCAGCGTCGTGTCCGAATTGGGCGGAAGGGTTTTTGCCAGGTTGAGCCACATATCGGCGGCGGTTTTCAGCCACGGGAAAACCGATGATTGATCGAATGGGAATTGCTTGCCTTCGTCAGCCATGATGACCTCTTTTTTTGAAGCCGCGATCCGGAAAACATCGTTGAGATCACTTACAGTAAACGCGGTTGATTTTTAATCCATCCGCCGGTGTTTGTCAATCGATTTCGGCCGCCGGCCTCTGTTCCAGCAGCACGGGCCATGGAAGCGTCGGAAAAACGGCGTTGAGCGGATGGTCGTCCTCCACGAAGTGATGCTCCAGTCGGGCGAAGGTTTTTTCGGCGATGGCTTTGACGGCCTGCGGGGGGACGACCTCGTCGCGTGTTCCGTGATACAGGACCGTCGGAATTTGAAGTTTCCGCCGGACGGCTTGCTCAAATCCTTCGATGGTCAGGGCGGGGGCCAGCAGGATCAGCTTTTTGATCAGCGCTTCGTTGTCCAGCGCGAAGCGGGCCGCCATCAGGCCACCGTAGCTGGATCCCACCAGAATCAGATTGGTTTTGCCTGCAAGGACGCTTCGAAGCTTCTGCATTCGGGCCGCGAAACCGCCCGTGTAATCCCCGATGATCATTTCCGGAAACATTTTTCGAAAGTACTGGGCCTTGTTCCCCTGGGAAGTGCTTTCCAGACCGTGAATAAATACCGGCGTGTTGTTCATAGACGTCCTTTCCTGCGGAGAATCGAATTTTATTTTGACGTTGCCCGGATTATGCCATTGTGTTAAATCGTGCGCAACTTTATTTTGAAAAAGGAGAAGGGTATGGCTCTGGTATTGCCTTTTAAAGCGGTTCGACCGCAGGTGAAATATGCGCCGCAGGTGGCGGCGCTTCCTTATGACGTCATGACGAGGGAAGAAGGTCGGATGGCGGTTGCGGGCCGTCCGCTCAGCTTTATGCACGTGGAAAAATCGGAGATTGACGTTCCGGACGGCACGCGTCCGGATAATCCCGTGATCTATGAGACGGCGAAACGCAACTTTGCCCGGATGCGGGAAGAGGGAATTCTGATTCAGGACCCGTCCCCCTGCTATTACATCTATCGCCAGAAGATGGGGTCCCATGTGCAGACGGGCATTGTCGGCGTCATGAGCGCCGCGGAATACGACGAGGGAAAAATCAAGAAGCACGAACTGACCCGGCAGGACAAGGAGGACGACCGCATCCGCCACGTCGATCAGGTCAACGCGCAGACCGGTCCCGTATTCATCAGCTACCGCACGCGCCCCGGCTTGAACGAAATCGTGGCAAAGATCACCGCCGGCCGGCCGGAATATGAGTTCACCGCCGAAGACGGCGTGGTCCACACCGCGTGGGTGGTGGCGGATCAGGCCCGGATGGACGCCATCCGGTCGGAGTTCGATCAGGTGGACGCCCTGTACATTGCCGACGGACATCACCGCGCCGCGGCGGGCGCCACCATCGCCCGCAAACGCCGCAAGCCCTCGCAGGCGCAGGAGTCGGACGGCGTGCTGGCGGTGTTTTTTCCCCACGATCAGCTCAAAGTCATGGATTACAACCGGGCCGTGAAGGACCTCCGCGGCCTGTCGGCCGAACAGTTTCTGGAAAAAATTTCCTCATCGTTTATCGTGACGAAAGGTTTTGCCGCAAAATCGCCGCAGCGTCTGCATGATTTCGGGATGTATCTGGGCGGCGCATGGTATTGCCTCACGATTAAAGAAGGCGCGTACGACGCGAAAGATCCGGTGGCCAGCCTCGATGCGGCCATTTTGCAGGATCATCTGCTCGCGCCGGTTTTGGGTATTGCCGATCCGCGAACCGACGACCGGATCAAATTTATCGGCGGTATCCGGGGGATGGCGGAACTCGAAAAACTGGTGGATCAGGACGGATTTGCCGTGGCCTTTTCACTTCATCCCACAACGATGGAGCAGATCATGAACGTGGCGGATGCGGGCGCGATCATGCCCCCCAAGTCCACCTGGTTTGAGCCCAAGCTGCGCAGCGGCTTGTTTGTCCATTGTCTGTAGGGCGCGTTTTCCAATCGCGCCGGTTTTCTTGCGTTTTCCCCAAACGCGCGGGCATCGTGCATTCTGCGGCGCAATCGGGGATTGCGCCCTGCAGGCTTTTGCCGTTTGCCGTATGGAGTTGGGCCGCGTATCGGCGGGCATGGGCGGCGAATGCGAAAAGCAGGCAATCCCGGCTGCCCCGGGCCGGAAGTGCTACCTGCTCCAGTGGCAGGCAAAGAACTCGCATCCGTCCGACGTCAGCACCGTTGCTTCTCCCCGGGGATGATGTCCATCGAGATTCTCGCTGAAAATCCGCGTCCACTGGCCGCGCAGCATGTGGTAGTCATTGCGCCGGCCGCGGGGCTGCGTCAGAAACGAAATCACCTCCGCCATCACAAAATTGTCCACGCAGCTCTGCGTCACGGTGATGGGGGCATCATGGGCAAAGATGGCGTCGATCAGCGGGCCGTAGGACTGGTAAACCGATACGGCCAGCTCCGGAGAACCAAGCTGGGGGGTGTCGTTGTCTCCGTCCATTTCCATCAGCAGCAGATGATTCACTTTGCCGCTCATTTCACGAAGGTGCGTCGCTTTATCGTCCCAGGGCATGTGGTGGTAGGCCAGGGACAGGAGCGCGATATCAATGTCCGCGGGCAGTTCTGCGGCATGCTCCTGGATCCGGCCGTGGCGCCCTCCGAAACGCTGAAGCGCAAACGGGGCAAGCCCCGGCTTGTGCGTCAGGACGTCTCTTTGCCCAAGCCCCGCTGGGGGGAGGGAACGCAAGGCATGAAACGAAAGAGAGGGATGGACAACCATGAACTTAAACGATATGAAGTGGTCGAAGACGGAGAAAGAGACTGCGAGGCGGGCCTTTGAAAAGGCTTACCGGAAAGAATGCGCCGAAATGGCCGCCAGGATCAGAGCACTGGCCGCGACGGTCCTCACGCCGGAAGACCTCCGGCGCATCCATGATCTCCTGACCAAAGAGCGCAGGCAGACGGATGAGAAGTACGACTGTCGCTATTCCGTGCTTCTGTTCGTGTTCGCGCGGCTCCTTCACGAGGGGTGGATCGTGGAGACTGATCTTCAAGGTCTGGCGGAAGACAAGATCATGGCTGTCCGGTTCCTTCTCAACGGATCAGCCGGGCCGGACGCCGGATAAAATGGTGAAATAAAACCCTGATCAAGAAAAGAAACCGTTCTATGAAGAAGAACAGGAAAGAAATTGTTAAGCGGCAGAAAAAGGCCAGAGAAAAGGCAAGACAAAAACGGCAGGTTCGCAAGGTGAGACCGATGCCGGCATTCATGGAACGGCCGCCGATTTCGCAAGCAGCGGCGCCTCAAGGATTCATGGCCGTTTCTTCATCGCAGGCAATGATCAAATATGCCGAACCCCTTATGGAAACAAACGCCGGAGACATCAACGAGTTGAACCGCCGAATGGAGCTGGCGTCGTCTCTGTGGAACCTGAGCATCAGCCGGCAAAAGAACGAACAGCGGGAATATTCCCATTGGATGGGGAAGGTGAAAGCCGGCGTAAAGAAGGTTCTGGACCTGGACGGTGCGGAGCGGGATCGTTATATTGAGAAGATGATTGAGCGGCAGGTTTATCTTTTCCCCGAAGAAATCCAGCCGGCAAAGCCCTCTCTGTTTATGCACATGCGGAAGGAAGTCAGCTATTTGATTCCGCCCTTCGATAACGGCCGGATTCGCTTCCGGGTGGAGGCGGCCATTCCGCCGGATGAAGAAGACCTCCGTCTGATCGAAAAGATCGAGGCCCTTGACGATCACATCCGGAGGGGCGGGGACTACGACGACTACGAGGAGCTGGCGCTCGCCGTCGAAGATGAAAGCAAAGATCGCTTTCGGAATTGGCTGATCGCCAAGGGATTCGAGGATAATCCCGAGGAGTACGTCTATTGCCCGGAATTGTACCTCACCTTTCTCTATCGCTATATGCACGAAGATATCGTCGTGCTGAAATCCGTTTCCAGTCAATACTTGAGAGAGTTCTTTGAAGATTTTCTCTTGAGAAAGATGATCTGCAACAAACCCGTGGAATACCTCTATTGGCCGCCGGCCCTGAAGCTCTTCTATCAGTTTCTGAACGAAAAGGGGTATCTGTCCGCGAACGAGACAGACCGCTTCCTCGGAGAGCTGGAAGAGATGGGAAAACGTTTCCAGGAAATCGTTCAGGAAAGGTATCGCTGATATTCATGCCGCCTTTCCCCGTCGAGCCGACCCGTCCGGCGCCCGGAAAGAATCCTTCATTGACGAAGGATACGAATTATGCGATTTGAACACGTCGAGAACGCTTTGTCTTGCCGGTCTTCTCCCGCCGGCCGGAAACGGCGGGCGTCCCGCGCGCCCATCGTTTTTTCGCGAAAAATTCACTTGAATCCCCTCGCCCTGACCCTTTCCCACAAGAGGAGAGGGAAAAACCGCGCGTGAGAGGTAAGCGGCAACCCACAAGGGGGGGGGAGGAACAGGAGCTTTCTTCCCTTCCTTGATGGGATGGGGTGGGGAGGGTGAAAGTATCCAAGCCAAAATATTGACGCGCCGGCAAAATGTTTTGGTTTTGGCTTTGCCCGGTTAGGAGAACTTCCATGAAATTGACCTCCGAGTTTGTCGGCGCGCCTCTGAAAGACTATACCTGCACAGTAGAAGCGCGCCGGACCATGAATTATGCCGCGGCGATCGGCGACGCCCATCCGGCTTACTTTGACGATGAAGACCCCGGTGGGATTATCGCTCCGCCCCTTTTCCCCGTGGCGCTGACCTGGCCGATCATCGAGAATATTACGGATTATCTGCGGGCGGATGCGTTTCCCCGCGAGGCGCTCCTGACTCAGGTCCACTTCAGCGAACACCTCCGTATTCACCAGCCGGTGATCCCCGGCATGCGGTTGACCATTTGCGGCGTCATTGCCGCCATCCTGCCGCATCGGGCGGGAACCTACGTGGTGATCCGGTTTGATGCGAGCGATGACGGAGGCCGGCAGGTATTTACGGAGCATCTCGGCGCGATGATGAGAGGCGTGGAGTGTGCGGACGCCGGAAAGGGCGGCGAAAGTCTTCCTTCTGTTCCTTCGCGGACAAACGAGACGATCCTGCGGGAATCCAGTGTTTTCATCGATCCGCTGGCTCCCTTTATCTATGACGGATGCACCAATATTTATTTCCCCATTCATACCTCCGTTCAATTCGCGCACCAGGTGGGGCTGCCCGGAATTATTCACCAGGGAACGGCCACGCTGGCTGTGTCCGTTCATCATCTTCTGAATTCGGAAGCGAACGGCGATTCCCGGCGCCTGACGACGGTCTTTTGCCGGTTTTCCGGGATGGTGATTCCCGGTTCATCCATCCGGGTCTGTCTGACCGGCAGGGAGGAAACAGATCAAGCGACGGATCTCTTTTTCACCGTTTTTAACGCCGAAGGGAAAAAAGCGATTCGTGATGGGTATCTGCGACTGAAAAAATAAAATATGGGAGGAAGCATCATGACCTGGAAAAAGCTGAATCAAACGTGGCACTATGTTGAAAAATGGGCCCATGAGACGCCCCAGGGCGATGCGCTGGTTTTTGGCGACGAGCGCCTGAACTGGCGCGAATTCGCGGCTCGGATGAATGCGGTTGCCCTTGCCTATCTGGAAATGGGGATAAAAAAAGGCGATCGGATTGCGCTTTTGTCCATGGCGCGCAATGAATTTCTCACGACCTACATGGCTGCGGGAAAAGTCGGCGCGATCTGGCTGGGGCTTTCCCCGAAATATACCCTGGAGGAACTCCGCTATCAGCTCAACGACTGCCGCCCCAAAGTGCTCATAACCCTGCGCGAATACATGGGCGCCGATCTTGCCGGGACGGTCAGCGCGCTTAAAAGAGAATGTCCTTTCCTGCAAAATGTCCTGGTGATCGGAGAACCCTTTGAAGGCGCCGAAAATTTTGCGGCCTTCGTTGGAAAAGACCGGAGACACCTGGCGGACGCGCTTGCGCAAAGAGCGGCGGAAGTCCGGGAAACGGACGATGCCCTGCTCTTGTACACGTCTGGCTCCACCGGCAAACCCAAAGGGGTTGTCCATACCCATCGCAGCATTGTGGAAAACATCAAGGTGGAAGTCGGAAAATTCTATTTTGATGAAACCTCGCGGGGGCTTCTCCACTTTCCCATCAACCATGTGGCGGCGGATGTCGAAATCGGATTCGGGGCCATCATGTCCGGCGGCTGCATCGTTTGCATGGACAAGTTTGATCCGGCCCAGACGCTGAAAGTCATCGAGCAGGAGAAAATCACCCACATCGGGCAGGTGCCGGTGATGTTTCTGCTGGAATTCAAGCAGCCGGAATTCTGGACATGCGATTTCAGCCATGTCCGGGCCTTTGTGTGGGCGGGCGCGGCCGCGCCCAAAGTCATGATCGATCTGCTCGGACCGATCTGTCAAAAGACGGGGGCGAAGCTCATTACCGGCTACGGAAGCACGGAAGTGTGCGGCTTCATTACCTATACGGAAAAGGATGACGACGTGGAAACGCTGCTCAAAACGGCGGGTAAAATCGCGAAGCCTTTTGAACTGAAGATTGTTGACGGGCAGCGCCGGGCGCTTCCCGCGGGTGAGGTCGGTGAAATTGCCGTACGCGGGCCTTTTCTGATGAAGGGATACTATGGCCGGCCCGAAGAGACGGCGCGGGTCGTGGACCGGGAGGGCTGGTATTACACGTCGGATCTGGCGTTCCAGGATGACAGAGGATACATTCACATTACCGGAAGGCTTTCCGAAATGTTCAAGAGCGGCGGCGAAAATGTCTATCCGCGCGAAGTGGAAGAGGTGATCGAATCCCATGCCGCTGTCCTTTTTGCCGCCGTAATCGGCGTTCCGGATGACATCTATCAGGAAATCGGATGGGCCTTTGTCATGCCGACGCCGGGGCAAAACGTCACGGAAGAGGATCTGCGCGAATTGTGCAAAAACTCCCTGGCCAACTTCAAGGTTCCGAAAAAGTTCTTTATCCGGCCGATGCTGCCCCTCCTGGCGAGCGGCAAAGTGAACAAGATGGCCCTGAAAGAGGAAATCGCAGAAATGACGAAAAAGTAACGGGGAGATCTTTCTTTTGAATCTTCAATAAAAACAGACGCTTGTCAGATGTGTAGTTTCTGGCCGTTTTCGCGGGGCGGGGTCGTTTGCGCATATTTTGCCTTGACATCCATGATTATTTTATATAGGGAGCACGCACGTAGAATTTCCCGACTTGAAAAGATAAAATCGCTTTTCCGGCATTTGCATGCCTGTATGTTTTGAATTCAACTGTTGGGTAGATGGCAAGGCGAACAATGGAAACATTGAACCGTGGAATAGCCTGCAAGCAGGATGAAGCCGCCCCTCTAGTCAGCGAAGAAATGTATCGCGCGGTCGTCGAAAGCTCTCCGGACGCCATGCTGATTCTTGACGATCAATTCCGCATTATCTTTGTCAATGAAACGGTCTGCCGCGTCAGCGGATTTTCCAGGGAAGATTATCTGCAACGCAATTTCATGGATTTTCTTTCCGAAGAAAACAAGGCTCTTGTTGTTGAACGCTACCAAAAACGTCAGCGGGGTGAGAACCCGCCCTCCAAATACGATATCTCCTATCTGATGAAGAACGGAGAGTCCCGCCACGCGGAACTGAAAACCTCCATTTTCCGCAACAGCGAGGGAAAAGTGTGGACGATCTGCCAGATGAGCGACGTCACCGATTTGCGCCGGGCGCAAAAAGCCCTCCGGAAAAGCGAAGAGAGGCTCCGCCGGATTACGGACAATATGGAGGACCTGGTTCTCCAGGTCAATCTGGAAGGGACCATCGAATTTATTTCCCCATCGGTCAAAAAGGTTCTGGATTACAATATTGCCGATCTGATCGGGCATTCGGTCACTTCCTTTATCCATGAAGACGATCTTGCCCGGGCCATGCTCGTTTTGAAAAAAGGAGGGAAGGAAGGGGAAAACAAGACTGAAATCCGCATCCGGCATCGGGACGGCCGTTTTTTCTGGTTTGAAGTGATCGGCGCCGCCATCCGCAACGAAAAGGGAAAAATTGCCGGCGCCGTCGTAGGCGGGCGCGATGTTACGCAAAGAAAAGAAATCGAAGACCACCTGCGCCAGAGCGAGGAGACGTTCCGGGCGCTGACGGAAAGCACGGGCGTGGCGATTTTCGTCGTTCAGGGAGAGAAATTTCGTTACATCAACAAAGCTTTTTCGGATCTTTCCGGTTACACGATGGAAGATCTGCAGGATCTTCGCTTCTGGGATCTCATCGCCCCGGAGATGAGAGACTTTGTCCGGGAACAGGGGCTGGCCCGCCAGCGCGGGGAAGAAGTTGTATCAAATTATGAAATCAAATATCTGACAAAAACCGGCGAAAAGAGAATCGGCGACTTTGCGGCGACCTTTATCCGTTATGAGGGCCGGCCTGCCATGATCGCTTCGATTTCCGATACTACGGAGCGGAAAAAGAAGGAAGAAGAATTGCGGGCCAGCGAAGAGCGCTACCGCACGATTATCGAGAATATCGAAGACGGCTATTTTGAGGTGAATCTCAAAGGCGATTTGATCGACGTGAGCGATCCCTGTCTGAAGATTACGGGCACCGACCGGGACGGCATCATCGGCATGAATTTTCGCGAATTTTCACCGCGGGAGAACTGGCCTAAAATATACCAGGCGTTTTATAAGGTTTTCGAAACCGGTGAACCGTTGAGAGGTCTGGCCTGGGAAACAGTTCGGCCGGACGGGCTCCGTCAGTTCATCGAGGTTTCCGTGACGTTAAAAAAGAACGAAGCGGGACAGCCGGTCGGTTTCCGGGGGATCGTCCGGGACGTGACGGAGCGCAAGCAGAGAGAAGAAACGATTCAGTGGATGGCTTACCATGACATTCTGACGGGCCTTCCCAACCGCGCTCTTTTTTACGACCGCGCCGCCATGGTGCTGGCCCAGGCCAAGCGGAAACAGTGGCGGTTCGGCCTCATGATGCTGGATCTCGATCGTTTCAAGGATATCAACGACACGTACGGACACGATGCCGGAGACAAACTTCTGGTCGGAGTAGCCCGATGCCTGGAACAGGCGGTGCGGGAGCAGGATACGGTGGCCCGCATCGGCGGGGATGAGTTCGTCATCATTCTTCCGGAAGTTTCCGGCCGCGAGGACGTGAAGATGATCGGAGAGAGGATCGCCGAAGGCTTCCGAAAACCGATTTCGATCGGCCAAAAGGAATTGACTGCGGCTGTCAGCATCGGCATGGCCCTTTATCCCGATGATTCCGGCGATATTGAAGGCTTGATGCGCCGCGCGGATGAGGCAATGTACGAGACCAAAGTCGAGGGAGGCGGTCTGCATTGCGCATGATGTTTCAGAGATTGCCGTCCGCCCGGTGCGATTCTTTATGAGACGGCAGGCCAAAGGTCAAATCCATGAACGGATCACCGCCATTCCGAATGCCTGGTATCCCATTTACCTGGTGCGGGGGGCGGAAAAGAACCTGGTGATAGACGCGGGGGTGAATCTTCTGGGGCCCCGCTACCGCAACGACATCCGGGAAATCCTCGGCGATGACCAACCACTCCACGATCTCTTTTTGACGCATTCCCATTATGATCACATCGGCGCCGCCGGCTATCTGAAGGAACACTTTCCGGGCCTGCAAATCGGGGCGCATGAAAGGCTGGCGAACCTGATGCAAAAGCCGTCCGTGCTTGGTCTGATGAACGGTCTCAGCGCAAATCATGTTGAACTCCTGAAATACAACGCCGCAGGCGTTGATCTGACGCTGCGCCCCTTTGACATCGACATTGCGCTGAAGCAGGGTGACCGGTTTGATCTGGGAGGGCTGACCTGCTGCGTCCATGAAACTCCCGGCCACACAAAGGATTCCCTGTCTTTTTATTTTCCGGAAATTCAAGCCCTGTTTCCGGGCGAGTCGGCGGGGGTGCTGCAGGGGAGAACAGGCAGTGAAATACAGGTTGAATTCCTTTCCTCCTATCAGGACTACATCGATTCGCTTCAGTGGATGATATCCCTTCGGCCGGAAATCATCTGTCTGGGGCACGGCTGGGTGGTGAGCGGCAAAGATGCGGAGGATTTTCTACGGCGTTCCCTGGCGGCAACCTACCATTACCGCGAATTGATTGAGAATTATCTGTCGTCAGCGGGCGGCAACGCACAGAGGGCCACGGAGGAAATGGCCCATGCCGAGTACGACGTCAAAGGCGGCATTTTTCAGGAGAAAATTTCCTACGTGACGAATCTGAACGCACAGGTGAGACACATTGCCGGGCTGAGCGGACTATAACTTTTCCTTTTCCTGCCGCCGTAATCGTGCGTTATCCTTTACAAGAAAGGAGTTGCTGATATGAGCCGGTTCATTGACCTTTCCGTGGCCATTGAGAGCGGGTTGCCCAGTGATCCGCCGATGATGATCCCCAAAATCATGTACGTGGATCATGCGTTGGGGGCCGAGAGCATGAAGGCCTTCTATCCCGGACTGACGGCTTCCGACCTGCCGCAGGGACAGGGATGGGCGCTCGAGGTCATGGAGGTTTCCACGCACGCGGGCACGCACATGGACGCGCCCTGGCATTATCATCCCACACAGGACGGAGGCAAACCGGCCCTGACCATCGACCGGTTTCCTCTGGAATGGGGAGTGGGCAGCGGCGTGAAGCTCGACTTTTCGGCCTTTCCCGACGGCTATAACATCACCGTTGAAGATGTTCAATCCAAACTCAGCGAAATAGGGTATGCGCTTAAGCCGGGAGATGTCTTTCTGGCGCAAAGCGGCGCAGCGCCTTACTGGGGGACTGCCGAGTACCTTGTGAAGGGCTGCGGATTCAGCCGGGCGGCAACGCTCTGGATTCTGGATCAGGGTGTCCATGTGGTCGGGACGGACGGCTGGAGCTGGGACAGGCCTCTGCCTTTTCAGGCCAAAGAGTTTGCGCAGACCAAAGACGCGTCTCTCATTTGGGAGGGGCATTTTGCCGGCATCGACAAGGGCTATTTTCAGATTGAAAAGCTGACAAATCTGGACAGGCTTCCGTCAACCGGTTTCAGGTTTTACTGCTTCCCGGTAAAAATCAAGGGGGCGAGCGCGGGCTGGATCAGGGCGGTAGCGGAGATTTTATAAGGGATATTGATGTCGGGAGGAGGTAAGAGCCATGATCTTCGCATGTCCATTTGCCGGGAAACCGTTTAAAAAAGTTTTTCTGCTGATCCCCGTCGCCTTACTGTTTTTAGCCGGAAATCAGGGGCTTGCGGCCGAGCAGAACAACGTCTGCACAAAAGAGATCCTGCATACGGTGATTCATGCCTCAGGGCTATCGCTCGGTGAATTGCTCAAAAGTGTCGCCGATGAAACCGGAAAGAAAGACATGATCCGAACGTTTGTCAAAGCGGTTCGTTTTTTCCCGGACGACAGCGGATATATCTACGTCTATACACTGGATGGCGTGGTGATCGGGCACGGCGGCATGCCTGATCTGGAGGGGAAGAATCTGATCGATCACCGGGATGCCAGAGGCTTCTATGACGTGCGCATGGCGATCGCCACCGCGAAAAAAGGCGGCGGTTTTTTTGAACATTACTGGCCAAGGCCGGGTGGGACAGGTGAGTTCAAAAAACTGACTTATGTGGAAGCCATTGCCGGCACGAACTATTTTATCGGCGCCGGCGCCTACGTTCCATAGTCACACAGGGAACGGAATGCAGACATTCCCGGGAAACGCTTACAAACGCAAGCAAAGCCCGCGCCACGGACCTGTTGCTTGTTGCCCAGATATCACTTTGAGAGGCCATTGAGAGCGTTTTGTAATACAATCTTGGCGAAGCGAAAGATCAGCAATGACAACTGTTTGAGCCGAAGGCGAGTTTTGTCATTGCCTTTCGCGAGCCTTAGATTTATACAAAACGATCTCAGGCAAGCGAAAAGGATATTTGGGCAACGATAAAAAACCCCCTCAGTTGTGGGAACCTGAGGGGGCGTTCTATATGACAGATCATGAAAGTTGTGTTCCGGACGGCGGTTACTTCACCTGCTGCTGCTTTTGATTATGTCACAATGTTTTTCACCGCGTCAATCACCGGATTGGTGAAGAGCGCCATCAGAAGGGTGTAAAGAGCGAAGGCGCCGACGACTTCCGCCGTGTACATCTTGTTATACTTCCTCTTCAGGCTGACCATAATCAGTCCGCCCACAATCAGGCAGCCCAGCTGAAAATACGGGAATTGGGCCGCCCCTGCCGCCGCATACTCTGCAAATCCAAACGTTGCCGTCAAAAGAACCACTGCCGCCGCCGCTACGATTGTTCCTAAGGTCTTCTTCATGATCTGTTTCCTCCTTCAAGGGTTTTTTTGTTTCTTTCGCCTTATTCCTAATGAAAAACCCGTGCCAAAA
>Ga0255345_1001548_pt1 | contig 32693 bp, 24 predicted proteins | sample wastewater_treat_6_FD_192415 | JGI IMG/M metagenome (GOLD analysis project Ga0255345, IMG submission 192415) | Wastewater microbial communities from Lulu Island WWTP, Vancouver, Canada - plant20 | ecosystem: Engineered > WWTP > Wastewater > Unclassified | place: Canada: Vancouver, British...
GGCCTGAAAAGATCACAGGTGCCCTATGAGTTAACCTGATTTATACTTCCCCTTATTCTGTAGTGCCCCACGTTTTTTTATACCCCTGTAATCATTATGTTTCTTATCAGATAGTGTCAAAGTCAGGAAAAAAATTCCTGTCAAGCGGCTTTTATTACGATTTACCGCCTGCCCACTGAAAAGACGGATTTTTTCCAGGTGATGAAAAACAGCGACATTGTGTTGTCCGAAAGTTTGTGTTATTGAACGCCGGTCACAGATAAAAGGAGTTTTTATATAGCAGATGCTGGATAAATATCGAAGAAATATAAACTATCTGAGGGTTTCCATCACCGATCGCTGCAACCTGCATTGTACCTATTGCCGTCCCAAAGAGGGGATTTCCCTCAAGGGTCACGAAGACATTCTTCGCTACGAAGAAATACTGCGCGTCATCGGTCAGGCGGTGAAAATGGGTTTTATCAAGGTGCGGGTAACCGGTGGTGAGCCTCTTGTCCGAAGGGGATTCGTGGACTTTCTTCGGTCACTAAAACAAATAGAAGGCCTCGAATGCATCAGCCTGACTACCAACGGAATCCTTTTGGAGAGATTCGCCGCGGATATTTTTGCCGCCGGAGTGCGCCGCATCAACATCAGTCTTGATTCACTGGATGTGGAAAGGTTTCGGAAAATTACCGGCGGAGGTAACCTGGCTGATGTGTTGCGAGGCATTGAAGAGGCTGAAAAGGCAGGATTCTCACCGATTAAAATCAATACAGTCGTTATCCGCGATTTCAATGATGATGAGGCGCTTGATTTTGTCCGGCTGGCAATGAATAAACCTTATCAGATCCGTTTCATCGAGTTGATGCCGGTAAGCCTGGTCAGTATGGACCAGTCCAGTCGGTTTATGCCCAACCAGGAGCTTCTGGAACGCATTCAAAAACATTTTCGCCTTGAGGAATCCCGGGTGCAGAAAAACTCGACAGACGGTCCAGCCAGAATCTTCCGGCTCGCCGACGGCGCGGGCCAAATCGGGTTTATAAATCCGGTGAGCGACCATTTCTGCTCCACATGTAACCGCCTGCGGCTTACTGCCGACGGGAAACTCAGAGCCTGCCTGCTCAACGAAGCGGAAGTTGATCTAAAAGAAGCACTTGCGCAAAACTGCTCCGATGAGCGCCTGGCCGGGCTCATCGGCCGCGCCATCATGCTCAAACCACAAAAGCACGATCTGGACTGCACCGACAGAAACCTCAAAAAATGCACCCGCGACATGTCGGATATCGGCGGCTGAAACAACGGCATTGCCCCCGGCGGCTTCATTAAGTATAATGCCGCCATGAGTTACGCTATTTGTTTTGAAGCAATGTCGGGGGCTGTAGCTGACAGTTTTGGGCAAGGGATTGCGGGGGTGGTACTATGCTGACAGGTCAGCATCGCGCTCAGGCTCAGGATCGCTGGCTGGAAACCGAAACAGGGCGCTATATTTTTTCACGGCAGGAAAAGCTGATCATGGAACTGGTTACCCCTGTTGCCGGTGAAAGACTTCTGGATGCGGCCTGCGGTACTGGCAATCATCTGCGTCTGTTTCAGCACAGGAAATGTCTCCTCACCGGGATGGATACCTCCGGTGAAGCTCTGGCTGCAGCCAGAAAAAAGCTGGGCGCCGGTTGCGAACTGGTTCGTGGCGATCTTTCCGATATCCCTTTTTCCGGAAATGAATTTGATATTGTCACACTGATCAATGCGCTTGGGGTAGAGGACGACCCGTATAAAATCATCGCGGAAGCGGTGCGCGTGAGCCGCAGTAGGGTTTTTATCGGATTTCCAAACAAATTTTCCTTTGCCGGAACAGCCCCGCAAGTTCTCCGACTTTTCGGCCTTCCGCCTGCCTCCGCCGTGCGCTTCTTCACCATCGGCGAAATGAAGTCGATCGTTCACCGTGTATTAGCCGATTCACCTGTTACATGGGGATCTGTGGTCTGTCTGCCCGGCCCGCTTTATTCTTTTTTCCCGACCTGCGAAGAGATCCTGCCTGTCAAAAGAAATCCCGTGGGCGCGTTTGCCGGCATGCTGATCACTATCAAATACACATACCGGACGGCGGAAAACCCGCTTCTTGACTCCTTTGAGTTGAAAAGAAAAAACCGCGCCGCGCCGGAGGCGGTGCGCGGGATGCTCCACAGAGGAGGAGACAAATGATTAGCGAGGCCCTGCTTTACGTAAAGCTCGACAATGGCCGGGTAAGATGTTTTTTGTGCGCTCACCGCTGTATAATCAAACCCGGCCACCGCGGGATATGCGGCGTAAGGGAAAACAAAGACGGCGTTCTGTATTCTCTTGTGTTCGGCACTCTGATTGCTGGCAATATCGACCCCATTGAGAAAAAACCTTTTTTCCACGTTCACCCCGCCTCTGCATCTTATTCCATCGCGACCGTCGGCTGCAACTTCCGCTGCGATTTCTGCCAGAATTTCGATATCTCACAAGTGTCGCCGCACATTTCAGATATGCCCGGCCTGGAAGTGCCTGCCGCCGAAGTCGTCAAAAAAGCCAAAAGCAGCGGCTGTCGTACAATAGCCTATACTTACACGGAGCCGACCGTTTATTTCGAAACTGCGCTGGAAACCGCCAAAGAGGCGTCCCGGTCAGGTCTTGAAAACCTGTTTGTCACTAACGGATATATGACCAAAGAGGCCATCGACCTTATCTCCCCCTATCTGGCTGCGGCGAACGTTGATTTGAAATCCTTTCGTGACGAATTTTATCGGAAACGGTGCGGCGCGAGCCTGCAACCGGTACTGGAGAGCCTCGGAGCGATGAAGGAAAAAGGAATCTGGCTGGAGATTACCACACTGCTCATTCCGGGACTTAACGACTCCGAGGCTGAGCTGAAGGATATCGCCTCGTTCATCCGCAATCTCGGTGCGGAAACTCCCTGGCACATCAGCCGTTTTTATCCTCAATACAAAATGCTCGACAGAAGCGGCACGCCCGTTCCCCTGCTGCATCGCGCCTGTGAGATCGGCAGGGAGGCGGGACTGTATTACGTCTACAGCGGAAACATTCCCGGCGACCGGGGCGAAAATACCTATTGCGCGGGTTGCTCCACGCTTTTAATCCATCGATATGGTTACAAAATAATTGAAAATAAACTCTCCGGCGGTGCCTGCCCCTCGTGCGGCCGGAGGCTCGAAGGTCTTTTCTGAAGTCCCTGGCTCATATCATATTGATTTATTAAGGTATTACAGCATGGATACACCTTTGCGCCACCCTGCGCGCCAACAAGTGCGTTTTTTTCGCCCAATAAGCGGCAACACTACATGTTGTGGTATGGTTTTTCCGTACATACATTTTGTTGTATTTTCTCTTTACAAAGGAAATGTCTTTTGTTAGGCTCTAACGAAATTTTATACACAAAAGAAACGGCATGAAACTTAAACGTCTGGAAATATCAGGGTTCAAATCTTTCCGTGAAAAGGTCGTTGTTGATTTTTCCTCGGGTGTGAATGCGATTGTCGGCCCCAACGGGTGCGGAAAATCCAATATTGTAGATGCGATTCGCTGGGTGATGGGCGAGCAGCGGGTGAAGGCGCTGCGCGGTAAGAAGATGGACGATGTCGTTTTCAACGGCAGTGAAGACGCAGCCCCCGTGAGCATGGCCGAGGTGGTCATGACACTGGAAAACAACGGTTCGAGCTTTCCCGGCGCATATAGTGAAATGGCGGAAGTCTCCATCTCCCGCAAGGTTGTCGTTGACGGGGAGAGCGAATACTGCATAAACCGTGTGCCCTGCCGGCTTCTGGACATCAAGGAATTTTTCATGGGCACGGGCGTCGGAGCCCGCACCTACTCGCTTGTCGAGCAGGGCTCGGTCGCCTCGATGGTCGAGGCCAAGCCGGAGGACCGCCGTCTGTTTATTGAAGACGCGGCAGGCGTTTCCAAATACAAAAGCCGCAAGGACGCGGCTGTCCGCAAGATGGAGGCGACCAAACAAAACATAGTGCGGCTGAATGATATCCACAAGGAAGTCAAGTCGCAGCTTGCCGCCATCACCCGTCAGGCCAAAAAAGCCGAGCAGTACAAAGCCATCAAGGCGCGTATGAAGGATGCGGAAATCACTCTCTCCGGCCAGGCCTACGCCGCCCTGTCGGGCCATCGGGCCTCACTTGCCGAAAAGAGCGAGGAAGTAAGCAGCCGGGAGCAGGCTGTCGGGGCCAGGCTCCAGGCCAGAGAATCTGCTCTCGATGAAATGAAGGCGAGACTCCTGGAAAGTGACGAGATCATCGGTCGGGGGCAGACCGGCCTGTATGAAAAGAAAAATTCCATCAATATAAAAGAAAAGAACATAGAGTTTTCACGTCGTCGCATGGAGGAGGCGGCGCAGCGGGCGCAAAAGAGTCAGGAGGAAATCGAAGCCACGGAGCAGAGAAAATCCGCCCTGATCATCGAGATGGGAAAACTCCGGCAGACGGCGGCCGAGGCTTTAAGCCTGATTGAGCAGTGGCAGGAGGAGCTCCAGGACGGGCAAAGGCAGATAGAAGGGCTTTTGACTAAAGACGCAGAAATCAACAGCCAGCTCGAAGAGCATAAAATCCGGTACATCGACATCATGCAGGATCTGGCCCGCTTCAATAATGATATTGCGAGTCTTACCAAAAACATCGAGGACTTCCACCGGCGCGCAGAAAGAGAAACCAGGGAAATCGAAGAGGACAAAAACAGCCTGGCGGAACTCGCGGAAAAACTCACGTCTTTGAAAACAGCCCTGACAGAGGAACGGGAAGAAGTGACCCGCCTCGTGTCGCAAAAAGAAACGACCGCCGCTGAGCGGGAAAGGGCCAGGGAAGATCTGCAGTCGGTGGAAGAGCGTATCATGCAGATCAAAGAAGAGGCGGGCGGCAAATCATCCCGCATGCAGTCGCTCATTGAATTTCAGGCCGCCTTTAAATGGTCGAGTGACGGCGTGAAAAAAGTCATTGAAAAACAGGAGCAGAAGGACGCATTTTACGGCGTGGTCGCCGATCACATCAGCGTGCCGCGCGAATATGAATCGGCGGTTGAGGCGGTGCTGGGCGAAAAGTTGCAGTATGTCGTCGTCAAAAATCAGGAAGAGGGTGTCCGCGCCATTGATTATCTGAAAAATTATCAGCTGGGCCGGGGCAGTTTCGTACCGGTGGAGCTGCGCGGCCATAGCGCCGAAACCTACAGCGCAGAGCATCTCCAGGAGGCGGAGCCACTGCTTCGTAAAGTCGCGGTCAGGGAAGAATTCAGACATATTGCCGATTGTCTGCTGGGTGACGTCCTTTTAACACCGACCATTGAAACAGGAATCAACCTCTGGAAGAAGAACGGTTTCCGCGGGACATTCGTCACGCCGGAGGGGGACACCATCAGCCCGCACGGAGTGCTGACCGGCGGCAGCGGATCAGCCGTGGAAAAAAGTCTCCTGGCAACCAAAAGGGAAATAGCCGAGCTTGAGGAAGAGGTAGCCAGCCTCACGGCCGAGCTTGAAGAAAAAACGAAGGAAAAAAAGAGCCTCAGCGAGTCCATTTTCAATCTGGATGAAGAGTTGACCGGCCTGAAAACATCAATCCATATGCTGGAGATAAGCATCAACGGCCGGAAGAAAGACAGGGAACGTTTTGAAGATGAAACGGGACGCCTCAACCAGAGAATCGCGGTGCTGGAATACAACCGTCAGAACATCAAATCGGAGCAGCAAGAGGCTCAAGAGAGATTACTTCAGATAAGAAAAGACATACTCGCAAAAGAAGAGGCGGAAAAAGAGCTTAATGAAATTATTTCCACATTCAACCGGCGCAGACAGGGATCGCGGGCGGCCATCGATGCGCAGGAAAAAATCCTCACCGGGAAAAAAGTCCAGCTTGCCTCTCTGGTGGAAAAAAGAGACGCGGATCTGAGAACGGTTACCCGCTTACAGAATGATATCTCCGCCCATGATGAAGAAGCGGCACGCAAAAAAGAGGAGATTGTCGCGTCCGAGAGCAGGCAGGCAGAACTGGCCGAGGCGATCGGGAAGGAAAACGAGGCGCTCGGTATATTGTACAGCGAGCTTGCCTCGCATGAGGCGTCCTTAAATGAAATGAAGGAAAGGCGCGCCGTTGAGGATGAAAGCCTGAGGGCCGGCGAGAGTGAAATCCGCGAAGTGAGAAAGAGCCTCGATGATCTGCACCGGCAGGCGGGCGAGGTTGAAATGCAGCTTCGTGAGACCGGCCTGAAAATGGAAAATCTGCAAAAGTCCGTTTTCGAAAAGCATGGCACAGACCTGGCAGACATGATCGACAATATAACCCCTCTGGAAGAGGAAAAAATAGCCGAACTTGCCGCCGCTTTGGAAAAAGACAAAAAGACGATCGAAAACTTCGGCGAGGTCAATCTGCTGGCGCTGAACGAATATGAAGAACTTGACCAGCGCAATCAGTTCCTGACCGCACAACTGGCCGATCTGAACGAATCCCTCGGCTCATTGCAAAGAACGATCACACGCATCAACCGTATATCCAGGGAAAGATTTGCGCAAACCTTTGCCGAGGTGAATGAGTGCTTCAAGAAAACCTTCTCTTATATTTTTCCCGGCGGACGCGGCAACCTTTTGTTGACGGATGAAAACGACCTGCTGGAAACGGGCGTGGATATCGACATTCAGATTCCCGGCAAAAAGGCGCAAAGCGTCAGCCTTCTGTCCGGCGGCGAAAAGTCCCTCGCGGCCATCGCCCTCATCTTCGCCATTTTGCTGTACCGCCCGTCACCCTTCCTGATCCTCGACGAGGTTGATGCGGCGCTCGACGATGCCAACACCAATCTATTCAACCGCCTGATCCGGGACGTCGCGGCCAAGTCGCAGGTCATCATGATCACGCACAACAAAAGCACCATGGAAGTGGCCGATACACTCTTTGGCGTGACCATGCAAAAGCAGGGCATATCATCCATGGTTTCCGTCAACCTCAATTAAGATATTCTTTCCCGGGTACGGGGCGCACAGGCCCCGCCCTGTTTTCCATTTTGCATATCCCTTTACTTTAGAGGCGAAAATAGCTATGAATGCCTGATGATTGGGTGGTTATTTCGTCGCGGATGAAACCATAATCCCCAAAACAGTGAAATGTTCAGGAAAGGAAATCCTATCAAGTGGGTTTATTTGACAAACTGAAAGCAGGTCTGGCCAAAACGCGTGACAGCCTGACCAAAAGCCTTGATCACCTTGTCTTCGGGAAAAGAGTGTTGGACCAGGAGCTCTTCGATGAACTGGAGGAGCTGATGATTTCCGCGGACATGGGGCCGCAATTTACCTATGATCTGATTGACGACGTCAAAGAGCGTGTGAAGCGCAAAGAACTTGATGACGCGGCGCAGATAAAAAGCGTCCTCGAGGAGCGGATGTCGGAAATTCTGCAGAAGATGGACAAGCCTCTGGCCATTCCTCCCAGGCAGCCTTTCGTCATTATGGCGGTAGGCGTCAACGGAAGCGGCAAGACAACCACCATCGGCAAACTCTCCCATCTGTTAAAAGACCAGGGGCATGAAATCCTGCTGGTGGCGGCCGACACCTTCCGGGCGGCTGCCATTGAACAACTCCAGGAGTGGGGCAAGCGGGTCGGTGCGCCGGTTGTCAGGCAGAAGATGAACGCCGACCCGGCGGCGGTCGCGTTTGACGCGACAAGCAAAGTGAAGGCCGGCTTCAACGGTGTAGTCATGGTGGATACGGCAGGCCGTCTGCACACCCGTACCAACCTGATGGAGGAGCTAAAGAAAGTGAAGAGGGTTATCGGCCGGGAACTGCCGGGCGCGCCTCATGAAATTCTTCTCGTTCTCGACGCCACCACCGGCCAGAATGCCGTCATGCAGGCTAAAATGTTTAAAGATGAAATCGGTGTCACCGGTATTGTGCTCACCAAGCTCGACGGCACCTCGAAAGGCGGCGTCGTCGTGCGTATCGCCGGTGAGCTGGGGCTTCCCGTTCGCTATATCGGCGTAGGCGAAGGGCTCGACGACCTGCGTCAATTCAACAGCAGGGATTTCGCCGCCGCCGTGCTCGGATAGCCGGGACCTTATGAAGATTGTGGCATAATGGATAAAATATTCGCCATCGGAGACATACACGGCTGCTTAAATAAACTTGAGCGGCTCATGCGCGAAATTCCGGCGGATCCGGGAAAGGACACGCTGGTTTTTGTCGGAGACTATATAGACCGCTCCGTCGGCAGCAAGGATGTCGTGGACTTCATATTGAGCCTCAAGAATACATACCGTAACCTTGTCTGCCTGTGCGGCAACCATGAATCGATGCTGCTTCACTATCTGGAAAGAGTTGACGAGGAAATGTATCTGGCCAACGGAGGCCGTTTGACGCTGAAAGCCTATGGAATCTCCCGCTTCGACGGGCCCCGCACCAGAAAAGCCAAAATCCCAGCCGCCCACCGGCGTTTTTTTGAATCCCTTCTGCCTTACTACGAAACGGATGACTTCATTTTCGTCCACGCCGGCCTGATGCCCGGCGTGCCGCTGGCCGAACAGGACATGGATGACATGCAGTGGATACGTTATGAATTTATCGATTCAGGATATGACTTCGGAAAGCGGGTTATTTTCGGCCACACACATTTTCCGGAACCCCTGATTCATCCGAACAAAATCGGTATCGATACGGGCGCGGTTTATGGCGGCAAGCTCACCTGTGTGGAATTACCTGCCGTCAGATTTTATTCGGTGTAGGGCGGATGACAATTCTCGAGTGCGTACCGAATTTCAGCGAAGGCCGTGACCCCGAAAAACTCGACGCGATCGCCCGCGTTCTTAAGAACGCCCCGGGCGTGACGTTGGCGGACTACAGCGGAGATACGGACCATAACCGAAGCGTCTTCACGATACTGGGCCCGCCGCAGGACCTTATCGAAGCTATGCTCGCTGCGGCAGGCAAAGCCCTTGAACTGATCGACATGCGCAACCAGTCAGGCGTTCATCCTCGGGTCGGAGCACTGGATGTTGTCCCCTTCATACCGCTTGGCGGGGCGGGAAAGGAAGACGCAGTCGCAGCCGCGCACCAGTTCGGCCGCAGACTCAACCGCCGATACGGGGTGCCGGTTTATTTTTACGGCTGGGCCGCCCATGCCGGCAGGCCGCAGGAACTGGCGGATGTACGGCGCGGCGGCTATGAGGGGCTGGCACAGAAGATGAAACGTCCGGAAGGCAGGCCCGATGAGGGGGAGCCGTCGTTCGATCCGCGAAGCGGTGCCACGCTTGTCGGTGCGCGCGGGCCGCTGGTCGCCTACAACATCAACATCGATACGGGCGATTTGTCAGTGGCAAAACAAATTGCCGCACAGATTCGCGAAGCCAACGGCGGAATGAAAAATGTTCGGGCCATCGGACTATGGCTGGCAAGCCGGAAGATCGCTCAAGTTTCCATGAACCTGACCAATGCAAATGAAACACCGATTAAAGCAGTTTACGATGAAGTGCAACGGGCAGCCACGGCACACGGCGCCGGCATACTGGAGTCGGAACTGATCGGTCTGGCGCCCCGGAGCGCATTTGCGGGAACCGAGCTGAAAAACCTGAAACTCGTGAATTTTAGCGAGGACAAAATACTGGAGAACCACATACATTAACTTATCCATGACCGAAGTGCCGCGACATTGACACTAAATGCAAACAATGCTAGATGACCACATTTCGCGTGCCTGCAAGGAAGGCCCCAAGCCCCTGTAGCTCAGCAGGATAGAGCAACGGATTCCTAATCCGTGTGCCGCGTGTTCGAATCACGCCAGGGGCACCATTGAAATATCAAGCACGATGCTTATCATCATATTGGTCGCAGTGACCAACTTCTCAAAATAGCTCAAAATCGGTCAAACTGTGCTATTTTTGTGCTAAAAAATAGCACAAAAAATCAGGATATTTCGCATAATCGTCGAAGTCCCTTTTTCTATTGGTGCGCCAGGCAGGGTGCCCCCACTTGGCAGTGGAAGTCTGCTACTCGCCCGGCAAGGGTAAGAGTCAGCTAAACGGTAAGAGTGTCGCGGGTAGCTGCGAATCTGGAGGAAGAGGAATGAAAACGCCGGTTGCGATGTCGCACCTCCGGTGGTGTGAGAGGGAGGACGGGGCAACCCGTCCTCCCTACTCGATTTTGCATTTACCGGATTTGCGGCGGGGGTTTGTAAAACTATTAAGAAGCAGGATTTTAGATCTTTTCCACAGCCTTTACCGGCGTTTATTTATTCTTTTGTTTAATCGCTTAAGGCGCCCGGCAAGTGATTGCTCTTCCTTCTGAGAAAAAACTCCACCCGAGGCGAGGGCCGCCTCTACGATCTCTCGCGCACGGTTGTAATCTTTTCGGTGATGCTCCAGATATTTGGTCAGTTCCGTAACATGGTAAAAACCGGCCGGGTCCTGCCGGCACATCTTCTCCCATATTTGTGCCGCCTTATCGATGTTGCCTGTCCGCTTGTAAAGTTCGGCAAGTTTTCCCGGCGAGCGCGGCGACACTTCCGCACGGAGATCATCGGGCAGGGCATCCACAATTTTCATTGCCGTGTCTTTTTGCGCCCTGTCCAGGCAAAGGCTTGCCGCTGCCAGATAATCATCAGTGTGCGCGCATCGCTCAATCGTCCCCGCGGTGACAATTTCAACCAGATGCGCGGTCAGTGTCGCCATGGAGATTACGTCCAGCCGGTTGTGTTCAAAGATTCCTGGCAGAAGATAGGGATTACGCTGTCTCAACCAGTCAAAATAGCGCCGGGGTATTTCACTTCCGGGGACGTCATCGTCGCGAATCACACCCAGAATCTGCTCTTCGAGTGTCGCCAGTCTGCAGTTCTCCAGGCGATGTCCCAGAAGGCGCCGTGACGGGTGCAAAAGATCCAGATGCGGCAGCCATGACAGGTCGCCCTCCAGACGGTTTAAAATGAATCTGGTTGCCAGTAAATTCACATCAAACGCCTTGCCGTTGAAGGTGACAAGAAATTTTTTTCGGGCGGCTATCTGTTTGAGGTGTGCCAGAAGAGCCTTCTCCTCGCTGAAATCGCGCGCGAGGAGTTGATGAAGATGGAATGCCTGATTTTCAAACCAGCCCAGGCCGACCAGAAAAGGCATCGTACCACTGCCGCCGGTTAAACCGGTGGTTTCAGTATCAAGAAAAAGAGCATCGGACGGACGATGACGGCCGATGGCCGGCTCGTTGGCGAGCATGCCGGCCGCTGCCATGTCGAAATCGAGTGCTTCAAACAAGTTGCGGTGGCCGTGGCGGCTTGATCCGGGCAGCACGCGGCTGGCGAGGAAAAATCGGCCGTGCTCGTTTTCAACTTCAACACCATCGACGAGCTCGGCCAGCCTCCGGTTAGCCACAGGCAGCTTTTCCTTCAAAGCGGCGCTGCTTTTTACTTTGGTTTTTAAAGTAACGGCTTCTATCTTCAAGCGCAGCGCGGCGAGCCGTTCCTGTTTTTCGTCGGGCACTGAACGCGCCGCGAGCGGTTCAGCTTTTTTTTCGGCTCCCGTTTCGCCGGTCAGGCGTTTTAATTTATCGATGGTGCTCATTCTAAAAACAGTTTTTTACAATTTTCCGTGCAAAACAAGCTTTATTATTTTCGGCACTGTCTTTTTTGCGGTTTTGCCCATTTCCAGGGTCGGGCCGACGCACGAGGGGCAGCCCCACGCGCAGGGACACTTTGCAATCAGGCCATCGGCCGCGGCCAGCAGATTGGGGTGTTCATTGTAGAGCAGTTGCGAAAAACCGATGCCGCCGGGATAGGAATCGAAAATGAAAATAGTAGGGTCGAATTCATCAATACGTATCCCCGTCGCCGCCTGCTGTCGGGCGTCGGCAAAAGACGTAATGACACGTCCGCCCCGGTCATGGCTTACAAACCACTGGCCGGACTTATCGCCCAGCGCCCGGTCGATATCATGCGTATCGGCCATCAGAAACATGGCTGCCAGGTGCTGGAGCGTATAGGCAAGCGCCGAGAGACCGTCGATCAATTCCGCCGGCGTGCAATCGAGCCTCGCCAGGCGGTCGCGGGGGATGGTAAACCAGTAGGCGGTGGTGTGCATGTCCTTCTGTGGTAAATTGACATCACCGTAGCCCAGGTTCTCGCCGGTGTAGAACTTTATCTTTTTGAAGCCCACCACCTTGCGCGCCACCTGCACCTCGCCGTGCTCGACAATCGCTCCGTCAGTGCCGAGGCTTTCAAACGAGTCAATCACACGCACATTTGTGTAGGTCATGGCGTCCGTGTAGTAATCGGTATCGACCCTTCTGACGTAGGCTTTTTTACGTTCCAGATCCAGTTTGTCCACGTGGTACTGCTCCGAGGCCAGCAGATAGATAGCCTCGTCATGCACCGCTGTGAAGGCGCTGTCCCAGTCCACCTCGGCGATGACCTTATGATTGGCCTTATCTGTGGTATCGACCACCACGACATTTTCGGGATTAATGGCGCGCAGGCTGACTTCATCGGCGGGATAACTCTCCGCCGTCCAGTGCCAGCGGCCGAGTACGTGGTGGAGCACACCCTTTTCTTCCAGGTAGAGAAGGAAATCTTCGAGATTTTCAGAGCCGAATATTTCACCTTTTTCAAACGGCAGCTCGAAGGCCGCGCTTTTGATATGGTGCAGAAGGATAAGGAGGTTGTCGGGATTGATGCGGCAATGCTCCGGTGAGCGCTCGAAGAAATAATCCGGATTTTCCATGATGAACTGATCCAGCGGATTGCTCCGGCCGATGAGAATCGCCAGCGAATGGCCCGATCTGCGGCCCGCCCGCCCCGCCTGCTGCCAGGTGCTGGCGATCGAGCCGGGGTAGCCCGCCATGATGCAGGCCTCCAGATTGCCGATATCAATGCCAAGCTCCAGCGCGTTGGTGCTGATGACCCCCATCACTTCGCGTGAGCGAAGCCCGCTTTCAATTTCACGCCGCAAATTCGGCAGGTAGCCGCCGCGATAGCCGGTGACGAAATGGTCATCGATCGGTTTGGATTTTGTAAATTTATCCTTTAGGTATTTTGTCAGCACTTCTACATTCAGCCTGCTGGTGGTAAAGACGATCGTCTGAATATGGTTGTCGATAAGATCCGCCGCGATTTTGCGCGCCGGTGTCATGGCGCTTTGGCGGATGCCCAGCTCCCGGTTCACAATAGGTGGATTATAAAGAATAAAGGTTTTGGCTGCGGCGGGGGCGCCGCTTTTGTCCAGAAGCGCCACCGGCCGCCCCAGAATCTTTTCGGCATGCTCTCTGGGATTGGCCACCGTCGCCGAGCAGCAGACAAAGACGGGATTAGCCCCGTAGAAGCGGCAGATGCGTACCAGCCGCCGGATGACGTTGGCAAAATGCGACCCGAAAATGCCGCGATAAACATGCAGCTCATCAATCACGACGTACCGGAGGTTCGCGAATAGCTTTTGCCACTTAGTGTGGTGCGGTAAAATGCCAGCATGGAGCATATCCGGATTGGTGACGACAATGTGCCCCTGCCGGCGGATCGCCTGGCGCGCATCGTCAGGCGTGTCGCCGTCGTAGGTGAAAGTCTTGATATCGGCTCGCAGTTCCGTAATAAGCTCGTGTACCTCGTGCATCTGATCCTGCGCCAGAGCCTTGGTGGGAAATATGTAAAGAGCTCGTGTCTGCGGCTCATCGAGAATTCTTTCCAGCACCGGCAGATTATAGCAAAGAGTCTTCCCACTGGCGGTGGGTGTCACCAGCACCACATCCTGTCCGTTGCGGACAAAGCGCACCGCCTGTGCCTGGTGCCTGTAGAGGCGCTCCATGCCGCGCCGGGCAAGAACATCGCGGAGCCTTTTATTTACCCAGGAGGGGTATTCTTCGAAATCGCCACTTTGAGGGGGGATCTCCACCACCGCGGCCGCGTTGGCATTAAAGCTCTTGTTCTTTTTGATTCGCGCGATCCATTCTTCAAGTGTCAGTCTGGCCATAATCCGTTTTCCCATCCGTGCCGCGCATTATAAATAAAATTGCAAATATCACAACAGCGAATCACTCCCGCCGGCACAGGACAAGAAGGGTGCGCTTCGCGTATTTATTGCCGTTCATGGTGAGCCTGTCGAACCAGAACGGCATTTCATCAAAACTCCACTCATCCCCTTCGACAGGCTCAGGGCAGGCTTCGACAGGCCCCGCTCACACTTCGACAAGCTCAGTGCGAGCGGGGTTTTTTTATACGTTGCCGTTGGCCGCGAACCATTGGCTATCCCCCATCCACCAGCCACTATTCATTTAACCCGCCAACCCTTTAATCCTCTAAACTTCTAATCATCTAATCTGCTAACACTCCACCCCCGGCCCGCTAAAGCAGGCCACCCCCACCAGCGGGGGAGACGAAGTGGTGCGCTTCGCGTATTTATTGCCGTTCATGGTGAGCTCTTCACTGACCGCTCGTGCTGAGCTTGTCGAAGCATCCTTTATCCACCATCCACCGTCCCCAATAAATTGAAGTTGCAAAAAAACACGCCGGTAGGCTATCAATGGCCAAGCCGCCGCTGAAATGATAAGCCGCGGCCACTTCACATAAGGGAGAAACAAAATGACGCTTTTTACAATCGACCACACAAAATGTAAAAAAGATGGAATTTGCGCCGCCGAATGTCCGTCTCAAATTATCATCCAGAAGGACAAAAAATCGTTTCCCGAGCTTGCCGCCGGAGGTGATGTATATTGCATTAACTGCGGACATTGCGTGGCGGTCTGTCCGCACGGGGCATTCATCCTCAATACCATGCCGCCTGAGGCCTGCGTAACACTTGACCAAAATCTTCTGCCGGATGCCCCCTCCCTGAAGCATCTTCTACAGGCCAGACGCTCTGTGCGTTCCTACAAGAATAAAACAGTTTCCCGCAAGCTTATCTCAGAGCTTATCGAGGCGGCAAGCTACGCTCCGACGGCCAGCAATAAGCAGCAGGTGCACTGGATAGTTTTTCAGGACCCGGCCGAGGTTCAAAAACTCGCCGCCATGGTCATCGATTTTATGAAGCAGATGCTTCCACTGGTGCCGGACGATGCGGCCGACCGGTACAGGCGTATCATCAGCGTCTGGGACTCAGGCGTGGATCGGATAATGCGCGGCGCGCCGCATCTGGTCGTAGCGCACAGCCCGTCTGACACGTCCTTTCCCGAGGCGGATTGCGCCCATGCCCTGGCCTATCTGGAGCTCTACGCATTTGCCGGAGGGCTTGGCACCTGCTGGGCAGGCTATTTTACTGCGGCTGCCAACGCCCACGATCCGCTTATCAGGCTGCTTGACCTGCCGATGGGGCATCGCTGCTACGGAGCGGTCATGCTGGGTTATCCACGCTACAAGTACCGGCGCATTCCGGCCAGAGACACACTTAAGCTGAACTTCAGATGAACGGGAGCCATAAATTATAAAACCTGCTGGGAGTTTCCGGGAGGACGCCCGCCTTCAAAGAGGCGCGGCGGGCGGACCTCACCAAGCCGTCATTTGTAGCCGATCCCGGCGGTGAGTTTTGTTTTTCCGGCGACAAACGTGCCGCTGCCGCGGGCGATTTCGTTGTCGTCCTCATCGTATAAAACCGCCTCGGCAAAGTACTGTGTCCTTGTGGTATTGGTGACCCGGCCCGCAGCGCGGATGACACCCTTATTCACCGGCCGTATAAAGTACACGTTGAAGCTCACCGTCAGGACAAACGTGTCTGTGACCAGAGAGTTTACGGCAAACCAGGCTGCGTTATCCAGCGCCATGAAATATATCGCGCCGTGCATCGCCTCGGCGGCGTGAAAAAGCTGGCGTGCCACCGGCACTGTGACTTCGGCTTTCCCTTTTTCTATTTTGATGCGCGCTCCGGTCAGCCTGGCGATGGGCGCTCCGTGCAGCATGTTTTCCAGCTTCCGGTAATGGCTTTCCATGGTCATTTGCACCTCCCGGTAAGATCTCAAGTCTTCCTACCTTTTTTAGTGGAGGCTGTAAAGCGGCAGATGGTGGCCCGGTCAGTCTCACAAGCAACGGCTTGACCCGGAGCGTTTTCGCGCAGGAGGCGCCGGCGAGTACACATGGACCGGTATGCAGATGCAGCTTAGAAAAAATAATGTATCTGGCAGCGCGCGAACCCATCAGAGACGGATGAAACTTTCGTTGACGATTGGTTCTGCTTTGGTTATGGTGCCAGGCGTTGCCTGCGCGCATGACAAGTAACAAGCAAGGTGTTCATTTAAGGTGTTCATCAAATGCCACGCAAAGAAGGGAGGAGCGAGCCGTGCAAAAACAAACCTTAAACATTCCCGCAACTGTGTCCGCATCGGAATTCATCATTAAAGTTCTCCAGATCCTGCCACGTCTGCCGTCGATGGTTTTCAATCTCGTCAAGGGACTAAAGAGCATCGGGGGGAACACCCCCAATTCGTGGGGGCTGGAGCTTGAGCGCATTGCCGGGCTTTATCCGGACAATCCGGCTGTTAAATCTCCGGACGGCTCTTTCACTTACCGCGAGCTCAATGAAAGAGCCAACCAGTATGCCCATTACCTGATTGCCAAAGGCGTGAGCCGCGGCGACGTGGTCACACTTTGTTTTGAAAACCGTCCCGACCTGCTGGCCGCCTATTGCGGCTGTTCCAAAGTCGGAGCGATCGCCTCGCTCATCAATACGAATCAACGCGGGGATTCCCTGGCGCACAGCTTCAATCTCAACAGAGGGAAGGTGGTCATTATCGGCGAGGAGTGCTGTGATTTCTTCAACGAAGCCCGCTCCGGCATCGACATTTCTCAGTCCAAGGTTGTCATGGTACAAGACACCGGAAAACTCGAAACGCCGGGCCTTGTGGACATCACCGCCGAGCTCGAACGCCAAAGCAGGAACAATCCATCTACTACAAAAGGCGTAACCTTGAAAGACACCATGGCCTATGTTTACACCTCCGGCACGACCGGCGGACTGCCCAAGGCCGCGGTGATCATCAACAAGCGGGCCCTCTCGGCAATGTTCTGGTTCGGGAAATTCGTCATGCCGGTGAAGCCGATGGACACGATCTACATTCCCCTGCCTTTTTTCCACACCAACGCGATCACCGTAGGCTGGCCGCCCGCCCTGTATAACGGAGCGGCCGTGGCGCTGCGCCGAAAATTCAGCGCCAGTAAATTTCTCGAGGACGTGCGCGCCTTTAGCGCGACCCATTTTATATATGTGGGCGAGGTGTGCCGCTATTTGATGGCCACTCCGGAGCGCCCCGACGACCGTCAGACAACCCTCAAATACATCTGCGGCAACGGCCTGCGGCCCGACATCTGGATCCCGTTTAAAAAACGCTTCGGTATCAAGAAAATCTACGAGTTTTACGGGGCGGCCGAAGGAGTGGGAGTTTTTACAAATTTTCTCAATATCGACTACAGCGTTGGTACCAGCGTCACGCCTTTTGCAATGGTGGAATACGATACGGAAAATGATGCGCCGGTAAGAGACGGGCGAGGGTTTATGAGAAAGGTCGGCAAAGGAAAGGCCGGCCTGCTGATTATGGAAATATCCGAAAAAACGCCCTTTGCCGGCTATTCGGACAAGAAAAAGACGCAGGAGAAAATCTTCCGCGATGTTTTCAAAAAAGGCGACATGTGGTTCAACACGGGCGACATGCTCAAAAACATGGGTTTCGGCCATGCGCAGTTTGCCGACCGCCTCGGGGACACCTTCCGCTGGAAGGGTGAGAATGTCGCCACGCAGGAAGTGGAAAAAGCCATTGACACCTATCCCGGCGTTTCATCATCGGCCGTTTACGGCATCACCATGCCGGGCTCCGACGGCAAGGCAGGCATGGCGGCCATCGTTCTTGACGAAGGTAAGGAATCCTTTGAACTTGACGGCTTGGCGCCTCATTTAAGAAAGGTTTTGCCCAAATATGCCGTGCCCCTATTTGTTCGTTTTGTTCCGGATTTTGAATGGACGGCCACACACAAGATCAAAAAAACAAATCTTAAAAACGAGGGATACGACCCGGCTTTGGTAACGGAGGGTCTTTATGTCCTCCTGCCGGACGGCGACAAATACGAAAAGTTGAATCAGGAGATTTACGCCGATATCATGGCCGGCAAGTACAGGTTCTAGTTGTTATAAGGCCGCGAGCTCAATCGGGCGATATGCACAAGCGGGCACAGGGCGATGAATAAGGATTGAAGGAAAAAGAAAAAATGAAAGCGACAGATACAGACAGGCTGGTGGGGCGCCTCAGAGCCGGAGGGCACCTCACCATGACAGAGTACGAATCGAAAAAACTGCTCCGGAACTACGGTGTGCCGGTTGCAGCAAGCAAGGTAGTGACCAGCGCGGCAGAAGCGGTTTCCACCGCTAAAAAAATCGGCTTCCCGGTGGTCGTGAAGGGCCACGGCGCGAAGCTTGCCCATAAAACGGAGCGCGGACTTGTCAAAATCAATCTGACATCGGCAAAGGAGGTGCGTGAGGCATTTCACGCCATCACCGCCGCGGCCGGCCCTGACGGCGAGGGCTGCCTTATGGCTCCTTTTATACGAGGCAACAGGGAGTTTGTCGCCGGTCTCGTTAGTGACCCTCAATTCGGTCCGGTGGTCATGTTCGGCCTGGGGGGAATTTTTACCGAAGTGCTGGCCGATACTACTTTCAGAATCGCACCCTTTGACGAGGGCGAGGCCCACCGAATGTTAAACGAAATATCATCTGCCAAGCTCCTGGGGGATTTTCGCGGTGAGAAGCCCGCTGATACGGGTACTATTGCCAAAATACTTACCGGTCTGGCGCGCCTGGGCACTCAACATCCGGAGATTGCCGAGGTGGATATAAACCCGCTGATTGTCACCCCCGACGGGCAGGTGGTTGCAGTTGACGCGCTGGTTGTTTTAGGGACTCCTGATTCTCAAGAAGTCGGTTCGCACTCTCATATAAAACAAAAGAAAAAACCGGCCCGGATACGCGCCGCTCTGGATGTGATGGCAAATGCCCGATCCGTCGCAGTTGTCGGAGCGACCACACCAGGCCTCGGCGGGTTTGCCGGAATGTTCGGCTGCATGAGAAATTTCGGCTACCGGGGCAGGCTCTATCCGGTGAACCCGAGGCTTACTGAAATTGATGGCCTCAAGGCCTATCCGGATCTGGCGGCCCTGCCGGAAAAAGTCGATCTGGTGATCATCTCCGTGCCCGGCCCTTTGGTGCCGGACATTTTGAGGCAATGCGCGGCGACGGGCAACAAAAATATCCACATCTTCAGCTCCGGTTTCAAGGAAACGGGCGAGGATGAGGGAGTGCGCCTGCAGGAAGAAATGGAACAAATCGCCCTTGCAAACGATCTCAATGTAGTCGGCCCCAACTGCATGGGTTTTTACGTGCCGGAAAACAGACTCCTTACCTGGGAGGCGGCGCCAAAGCAAAGCGGGGCGGTATCACTGATTAGCCAAAGCGGCGGCAACGCGCAGGACTTCTCGAATTACCTTGCCGATAAATATCGGATTTACATAAATAAATCAATCAGCTATGGAAATGCCCTCACGCTTGACAGCACCGATTTCCTCGATTACCTGGGACGCGATAAAAAAACCGGCCTGATCACCATGTATCTGGAGGGAGTGAAGGATGGGCCTCTCCTTGTAGATTTGACGACGAAAATCAACCGGCGAAAGCCGGTCATCATCTATAAAAGCGGTCTTACCGAATCAGGGGCGAGGGCCGTGTCCTCCCATACGGGCTCGCTTGCCGGGGCGGTTAAAATCTGGGAGGCGTTTTTCCGGCAGACCGGTGCAACGCAAGTCGGGTCGCTTGAAGAAATGGCGGATGTCGTACAGGCATTTCACCGTCTGGGGCGGGTCGGAGGGCACAGAACCACGGTGCTGGGGTTCGGGGGCGGCATCGGTGTCTCCGTCGCGGACAGCTGCGCCGCGGCGGGTCTTGAGCTTCCCTCTCTATCAGAGAAGCTTACAAAAAAACTAAGAAAGCTCATACCGCCGGCGGGCGCGATGATCCGCAACCCGATCGACGCGGCCATCGCTTTTGCCCATCTGCCCATATTGAGCGAAGTTCTGGACCTGATTGCCTCAAGCGGCGAGATCGACAACTTTGTCGTCTCCGTGCCTTTCGACTGGCTCTACAACAAGGCGCCCGACGGTGGCTACTATGAAACAATCGCCTCTTACCTGACCGGCGAGGCGCGAAAATATCTCCGCGGCAAACCCATGCTGGTCGTGTGGCGTCAATACGAGGCAAACGATAAAATCAGACGGTGGATACCGGTTTTTCAAAACACTTTGATGGACGCCGGAATTGCCGTTTACGAGGGGTTGCCCAGAGCTGTTTCCGCACTTGCCAAAGTCGCCGATTATTATAAATTTCACAAAGATAGGCGATAAGCCCCCCTCGCGCCACAGCCTTTGTCCGGATGGGGCACAAATTTGTCCTTTTCCCGATTATTTGGTTGACTTTCAGTCACGATTTGAATTATAGTCACTTTACTGTAGTCCTCGGCCATTGTCACTGAGCCTCCTAAGATGTGTGCATAACGGAGAACACCTGGGCATACGGACGATTTAATCGTTTGAAATAACAATTCACAAAGAAGGGAGTTCATTATGGGCAATTTATTGGTCAACATGCGCGATCAGCAGTTTGTTCTTTTTGAGCAATTGAACCTGGAGAAGATCTTCGCCTCAGAAAAGTACGGGGACTACACGAAAGAAGACATCAAAATGATCATTGACGAGGCGGAAAAAATGGCCGTCAATGAAATTTTCCCCACACTCAAAGAGGGAGAAGTAGGTTGCGAGCTTAAAGACGGCCAGGTGCACGTCCCCAAGTGCTTTCATGAGCCGTGGAAGAAATTCACGGAGGCCGGCTGGATCAGCCCGATGGATTCACCGGATGTAGGCGGCCAGGGCCTTCCGCACACGGCGGGCTGGGCTATCCAGGAGCTGATGGCTTCGGCCAACTACGCTTTCGGCATGTACGGAGGCCTCACGCACGGCGCGGCCAACATGATCAACCACTACGGCACGGAAGAACAGAAAAACAAATACATGTACAAAATGTTCACCGGTGAATGGGCGGGCACCATGTGCCTGACCGAGCCGGGCGCCGGCTCCGATGTAGGCGCGCTGAAAACCACGGCCAAACGTCTGCCCGACGGCAAGTTCCTGATTACCGGCACCAAAATCTTCATTTCAGCAGGCGACCATAACCTGACCCCCAACATCGTCCACCCCGTGCTGGCGCGCATTGAAGGAGACCCGGCGGGTACCAGAGGCATCTCCATTTTCATCGTCCCCAAATACCGCGTCAACGATGACGGCTCGCTGGGAGAATTCAACGACATCAAAACAGGCGGCATTGAGCATAAGATGGGCATCAAGGGAAACGCCACCTGTACGCTGAATTTCGGTGAAGACGGAAAATGTATCGGCGAGCTTCTCGGTCCGGAGCGGGCCGGCATGAGAATCATGTTCATGATGATGAACGAGGCGCGACTGGGTATCGGCTATCAGGGGCTTTGCCTGGCCTCCGCCAGCTTCCAGCATGCCGTCTCCTACGCCAAAGAGAGGGTGCAGGGCATTCCTGTCTGGGAGATGCAAAACAAAGCCGCCAAAGCGGTCACCATCATCAACCATCCCGACATCCGCCGAAAACTGATGTGGATGAAATCCCTCATCGAAGGCATGCGCTCCATGAGCTATTTCTGCTCCTACTGCATGGACATGAGCGCGATTTCCCAGACGGAAGAAGAAAAAGCCAACTGGGAGGGTTACATTGAACTGCTCACCCCGATCATCAAGGCCTACAACTCCGATAAGGGATTTTTAATCTGTTCGATGGCGCTGGACGTTTACGGCGGCTACGGTTACTGTTCGGAATACCCGGTTGAGCAGATTCTGCGTGACGAGAAGATCGCCTGCATTTATGAGGGCACCAATGGCATTCAGGCGCTCGACCTGGTCGGCCGCAAACTCGGCCAGCGCAAAGGCGCCAACGTCATGAACATGATCGGCATGATCCAGCAGGGCATTGCCAAGGCCAAAGAAAACCCGGATTTTGCCGTGTCGGCCGCCACACTCGAGGAGGCCAACAACGCGCTGGCGGATCTGGCCATGTTCTTTGCCGGGGCGGCCAAAGGCGGTGATTTCCTGGCGCCGATCTACAACGCCGGTAAATTTCTGGAGCTTTTCGGCGATGTGATTGTGGGGCATTTCCTGCTCGACGGAGCCTTGATTGCCCAGAAAAAATTAAACGCCATGTACGAAGAAAAAGGACTGGTCACCATCGGCAAGCAAAAAGGCTTCCAGAGGGAAGACCAGGAAGCCGCCTTCTATGCGGGGCGTGTCGCTTCGGCGAAGTTCTTCATCAATGACTCGGTGACCACCGTGAAAGCCCGCTGTGAAGCCATCAAGGCCGGCGACAAGAGTGCACTGGAGCTTGTTGACCTGGGCTGGACAATCTAGAAGATCACCCGAAACATCAGTTACAGACTTTTTAACACAAGCGGCCGTCCGGAGTACCGGACGGCCGCTTTCTGTTAATGAGGGGAGAGGGGCTAAATCAGAGCCTGTCTCACTCGCCGGCGGGGGACAAGAAGGATGCGCTTCGCGTACTCATTGCCGTTCGTGCCGAGCTCTTCACTGACCGTTCGTGCTGAGCCTGTCGAAGCATGAACGGGCGACCAAGAGCGACGAGCCGCGAACTACATGCTATTTGCTTCTTACCAACCTCAACACGTGACCAACTAGCCAGCCCGAATCAAAGCTCCACGCCGTGAAGCGGGTCGCTATTAATTTTATGCCTCATCAAGGTGGCGGGCAGCAGCATTCAGCAATCTGGCCAATGCGGCCCGCTCGGTTGCGGGAAGCGCGCGCAACCTCTTAAAGCTTGTGTCGGCTTCGTCTAAAATTGCTTTCAGCTCGCCCAGAAGCTGGTCGGGCTCATCGGCCGGTGCTGCTGCCGGCCTTGCTTTTTCAAACTCTGCCGCCTCCCCCAGAACAATTTCTTCCAGATACTCAGGCGACACCACATCGAGGTCGAATCTTTCGCGGATGAGCCCCGCCAGATGGTCCTGCGCCGATTGCTCGCCGTGCACTAAAAACACCTGCCGCCGGCCCTCTTGAAAATTTTCCAGCCACTCCAGAAGCTGGTCCCGGCCCGCATGGGCGGAAAAACCATTGATGGTGAAGACTTTTGCCGCCACGGCGACGCTGTCGTTGAAGATGCGGATTTTTTTCGCTCCATCGACTATTTTCCGGCCCGGTGTGCCCTCGGCCTGAAATCCCACGAAAACAATTGCAGCGCCCTGCCGCCACAGATTGTGACGCAGATGGTGCCTGATACGGCCGGCATTGGCCATGCCGCTGCCGGAAATGACGATTGCCGGTTCCCTTGTTTCATTGATGCGAATGGAATCTTCGGTGGAAACGGACATTTTCAGATTAGGAAGCCTAAGCGGGTCCCGGCCTTTTTTAATCAGCTCCTGCGTCTGGGCGTCAAGGTAGGCGTGGTAGCGCCGGAAAATTTCCGTGGCTTTGATCGCAAGCGGGCTGTCCAGATAAACAGGCATATCGGCGGGAAGCCTGCCGCTGTTCAGCAGAAGGCACAGTGAATAAAGAATCTCCTGTGTCCGCTCCACGGCGAAAGCGGGAATGATCACCTTTTCCCCGTTTTGATAGCTGTAGGTTATCGCTTCGGCCAGTTCGTCGAGGCTTTCCTTTTCGCCTTTGTGGTTGCGGTTGCCGTAGGTTGATTCCATTAACAGGAAATCCGCCTCGCTAACCAGGCTCGGGTCTTTCATCAAAAGCTGGTCGGGCCGTCCGATGTCGCCGGAAAAAACCAGTTTTCTGGTTATGCCTTTTTCTTCGATAAACAACTCCACCATGGCCGAGCCCAGAATATGCCCCGCGTCGATGAGTCTTGCGCTTACGCCGGGCGCGGGACTGAAAGGTTCCTGGTAGGAGCGGGTTTTAATGAGCGGGAAGACTGCCTCCGCGTCCGCGGACGTGTAGAGGGGGGTTTGATCCGCGGGCCGCCCTGCGCGCTGGAGCCTCCTGTTTTTTGCGGTCGTGTCAATCTGTTGAACGTGCGCGGAATCCAGAAGCAGAATTTTAACAAGTTCACGAGTCGGCTCGGTCGCATAAATCGGCCCGCGAAAGCCGCTCTTCACAATAAGCGGCAAAAGGCCGGAGTGGTCGATGTGGGCGTGCGTGATAATGATAAAGTCGATGGCGGCAGGATCATAGGGGGACACATCACGGTTGCGGGCCTCGATTCGCTCCGGCCCCTGGTGCATGCCGCAGTCGATGGCAAAGCGTGTCTGGTCTGTCTGGATGATATAGCACGATCCGGTGACCGTCCTGGCGGCTCCCAGAAATTTAATTTTCATTAAAAAACCTTATTTATCAGGTGCGTCGGGCAGGCTGCCCCGGCAGGCGGCCATGCCTCCCGCAGCTGACTCTTTTATTGATGCCGGCTACTCTTTTGCCGCTTTTTTGAGCCTTTTGGCTTCTTTTTTTTCTTTGGCTGTTTTTGCAGGTTTTTTCTTTTCGTCCTTTTTGATATCTCTTGTTTTTGCCATAAACCTTGCCTCCGAAAATTCTGGTTATCAACCGTCCGGTTTCTGCTTCCGCTTTTTACGACCTATGCCACCGACGACAAGACCGGCTCCGCCGCCTTTATCCATCATCCTGCCCCTTTCGTCAACAGGCTTCTTTCGATTTCCATGATCGCCTTTCCCAGAGAGCTTTCCATTTTTTTATCCCAGTGGCGAAACTCAACGCTGACTTGCTGGAAGCGTTTTCCCGGCCTGACTGCCCGCGGCCGTCCCACGCGCCTGATGATACCCTCGACATCGAAAATTCCGTCCCCGATGAGCAGCTTGAATTTTACCTGTTGTCCGGGCTGAAAAAACTGAGCATCCGGATAAATAAATTGTGCCCCTCCCAGTGAAATATCTATCAGGCCGACTTTTTTTTCCTCCCAGAAAAGAGAGAGATCACTGCCTGCGGGAGGTTTGATGCGGAAATACATGCGGAAATCCATCGGCTCAGACCTGTGCAGCCTTTTGATCAGCAGCGCCTGAGTGTTTTTACCGGACGACATAGCGTAGTCACTGACGAGCTCGGCGAGGAGCCCGGCAAAACCGAAGCGCAAGGTCCGTGCGCCTATATGAATAAGGTAAGTCAACAGCACCTTGCGGCCCAGAAAACTCTTTTGCAAAGCAGGCGAGGTCTGTGACGTGGTTACGAAAGAATCGTCGCAATCATAGACGCTGGCCCTCAAATAATGGGCTTTTGATTTGTTGAGCTCGCTTTCAAAAACTATCGTGAGAGGTGTTCCCGGTTTAAGCTCCGTTTTTTTCATGCGGGTGACCTTTTCGGATTTCGGAGATCTTTTTGTGAATACTGCCATAATAGCAAAATACGGACTAATCTTCAAGCACAAGGCAGGAATAAATACGCGAAGCGTAACCTTAATTGTCCTCCGCCGGCGGAGGTGCCCCGATACATCGGGGCGGAGGTGGAAAATAATAGTGCATAGCTCGGCGGCTGGTGGATGAAGGCTAAAGGCTAAAGGCTAAAGGATAAAGGATGCTTCGACAGGCCGAGCACGAACGGTCAGTAAAGAGCGCAGCACGAACGGGTATTACAGCCTAGGATGAGAGGCCAAGAAAAAACCCCGCTCGCACTGAGCTTGTCGAAGCCTGTCCTGAGCTTGTCGAAGGGTGTGAGCGGCGCCGGTCGAAGCCTGCCCTGAGCCTGTCGAAGGGGGTGAGCGGAAGTTTTAGGGTAGTTTGCCGTTCTGGTTCGACAGGCTCACCATGAACGGTAGTAAAAGCTCAGCACGAACGGTAATAAGACTCGATGCCGGGGATGGACGGTGGCGGCAAGTTTTTTTGTGGCGTATTTTGCATGAGCTGTGTTGCAAACGACACGAAAACATCCGGTTTTTACAAATTAAAGCAAAATTGTGATCTCGGTTACAAATCTTGTGGTAAAAAACAACACACTCGTCGTACGGCCCCGACATATTTAACAGCGGCACGTTATTGAAAATATTCTAATAATATTCATTATGTACAATAAGAATAAATCATTATAAGAGGTGTGCCGGAGGATTGCTTTACCTTGTGCATTCGCCCGTCCCGTAGCTTTGGCGAACGATAAAGGATTATTTTTGTTGTGGCACCGAAGTTGCTCTGTTTCCTGTCTGCAGGTGAAATAGCGCGTGCCGGCAGGGGAAAATTCCTTGCAATTTTTACTGGCCGATGCTAGTTTCGCGCCGCGTCTGACCGGCATGTGGCCGCTTTTTTAAGGGCTTGCGCAGTGTCAGAACAGGCAGGTGGTCTTGTTTTGGAAATGCCCGTTTTTGAAGCAAGGCTGAAAACATTTATTTTCTCTTTAAAAAAGATAGGAGGAGAACATGAAGAGATTTTGGTTGGTTTTGCTGTCACTGGGGCTCGTTGCCGCCTTCAGTACGCAAGCGTTGGCCGTTGATGTTAAATTCAGCGGCGAGTACTTTGCCGCCGGTATGTATAAGGCATTGGCCGGTAAAAAAGCCTTGACAAGGGCGTCCGGCCGGTGCTAGTTTCGCGGCGTGTGTCTTGGCTTGCGAGACTGCAATGTGCAAAACGCACGCGTTGTTTGAAGCGGTCTTTTTACCGGATGCCCGTCCGGACAAAAAGGCTGAAAACACTTAAACTCTGATTAAAATCAGGAGGAGAAAAATGAAGAGATTTTGGTTGGTTTTGCTGTCACTGGGGCTGATTGCCGCCTTCAGTACGCAAGCGTTGGCCGTTGATGTGAAATTCAGCGGCGAGTACTTTGCCGCCGGTATGTATCAGAACCGCGTCGGCGTAGCTGATAATACTATCAGCGAGACAAGCACAGCTTTCTATTACCAGAGGCTGCGCCTGACCACCACGTTTGTCGTGCATCCGGGCCTGTATTTCATCACCCGCGCCGACGTTATGGAAAGAGCCTGGGGCGCCCCCAGATTCAACCCAGGCGCCGGAGGACCGGGTGCTGCAGATGACCGTTCGGCCGGCACCAGGGCGGAAAACGAAAACATCGCCTTTGACCTGGCGTATGTTCAGTACGTCTCCCCCATCGGTATTTTCCTGGCCGGTTATCAGATCGACAACGTCTGGGGTACCACCTTCGGCGATACCTCCCAGCCCACACCGAAAATCGGCTATATGCTGCCTATCCCCGGTGTTAAAGGTCTCCTCTTGGGGTTGCAGACAGGTAAAAACCCGGACGGCGAGCGCAGCTGGGGCACCTGGAACGGCTCTGTCCGGAATGGCGCCGTGGACCGTGACAACAACTTCTACACGGCTTTCGTCAGATACGCGACCAAAGGCATCGAAACAGGAATACTGTTCAAGTATATCCGCAATGCCACTAACAGGAACGTCTTTGGAGAACTGGGGCTTGTCCCTGAAGGTGGTATTAAAGCACAGCAGTTTATTGCTACGCCTTATGCCAAAGTACAGGCAGGCCCGGTGGCCGTGGAAGGCCAGATCTACTACCTGACGGGAAGAGTCGTAAGAGAAGGCTGGGCCTGGGCGATTCCTCCGGCAAGTAATGGCGGCGAAACTCAGAGGCTTGACGCGTGGAGCGCCTATCTGAGCGCGACGGCTGATTTCGGCATCGCTTACGCCGGCGGCACGTTTGCCTGGATCTCCGGCGACAAGCAGGAAACGGGCGACAAACTTGAAGGCGCCCTGTCGGGCGGTCTGGACTGGAACCCCTGCCTGATCATGTTCAACTCGGAGCGCAACTACTGGACCGGCGCTATCGCAGCCTATGACGGCAAGGCCAACGGCGCCCCCATGTCCAACGCTTTCTTCGCGCAGCTTCGCGCCGGTGTGAAGCCGATCGACAAACTCGACGTCATGGCGTCATTGTCCTGGGCGAAAATGCACATCTCCGATGCACGTTCTCTGGGAGTTCAGTCCGGCAGAGACTACGGCTGGGAAATTGACGTGACCGGTACCTACAAGATCACCAACAACCTGTCGTATATGCTCGGCGGCGGCTACTGGTTTGTCGGCAAGTACTACAAGGGTGTCGGCCTTGCCGGAGAGTCTGACGCATCCGGCGTTTATTACGGCAATGTGAAAAACGACTTCATGGTCATCAACAAGCTGACGCTCACTTTCTAGAGCAAAGCTGCAGTCTTTAAGACTGAAAGGATAAAACAAAGCCGGGCGGAATTTTTTCCGCCCGGCTTTTCTTTTTGTCCCCCGCCGGAGACTGTGTCGCAATTACTTTTTTGTCATTCCGTGCAAGCGAAGCGCGACTTTGAGCCTGCCCCGTGCCTGACACGGGGGAATCCAGCATTTTCAGCATGTTCTGGATACCGGCCTTCGCCGGTATGACGTTAATGTCCACCGCTGGCGGGGGTGGTCCGCTTCGAGCGGACCGGGGGTGGACTTGTAACCTTCTGCTTTCCACCATCAACCACGAGCTATGAGCTACGAGCCATGAGCTATTTGCCCATTCTGCTCTGGATACCGGCCTTCGCCGGTATGACGTTAATGTCCACCGCTGGCGGGGGTGGCCCGCTTCAGGCGGGCCGGGGGTGGACTTGTAACCTTCTGCTTCCCACCATCCATTACCAGCCACCAGCTACCAGCTTCTTCCTATTTTTATTCATTGATTTTACCGGGCCGGACTGGTAAATCCGCCGCAGTCAAGCTGACAAACAGAGAAACATGATAAAGCGTCTTCCTGAAAAATATCCTGCGGTAAAAGAAATCTCCGATGCGGGGCGCATCGGCATAGTCAGAGAAATATTTTCCACCATCACCGGACGGTATGACTTTCTCAACCGACTGCTGAGTCTGAGGCGCGATGTGGCCTGGCGCAGGTTTGCCGCCAAAAAGATGAGGTTTATACAAACCGGCCGTTATCTGGATGTCGCCTGCGGTACGGGGGATCTGTCTTTGGCCGCGGCGCGCCGGCATCCGCAAATAACCGTCACCGGAATTGATTTTGTGGAGGAAATGGTCGAGGCGGCCCGAAAAAAGGCGCAGGTTAAAAAACTCGCTTCGAGAGTTTCCTTCCTGCAGGGCGACGCGCTCAGGCTGCCATTCAATGACAATTCTTTCGATGTCGCGGGCATTGCCTTCGGCATCCGCAACATTCCCGACCGCGAGCGCGCCCTGGCCGAAATGAGGCGCGTGGTAGTGCCGGGCGGTCAGGTGATGGTGCTCGAAATGAGCTTTTCGCAGCGTCGTCTTTTCCGCCCGATCTACAGCGTCTATCTTAATCGCCTCCTTCCGTTACAGGCAAAATTGTTTTCCCAAAACCCCGCGGCCTACTTTTACCTGGCTGATTCGATCATGAACTTTCCCCCGCCTGATGAATTTGTGAAAATAATGGCCGACGCCGGCCTTGCCCGTGTGCAGAAATTCCCGCTGACCTTTGGCATCACCTGGCTGTATGTAGGGATAAAGGGGAAAGCCGGCAGATCATAGCTGGTAGCTGATAGCTCATTACGCCCTGGATACCGGCCTTCGCCGGTATGACGATACTTGTCCCACGCCGGCGGGGGTGCCCCGCTCGATCAGGTAGATCACACATTCGTCGGGAAGGATTTTTCGATGTGCCCCAGCGCCGCTTTTGCCGCCTTGCCCAGTTCTTCGTCGTGGTTGTGGTTGAGCGCGAATACACGAAAATGGCGCACGCGCGCGGGGATGAAACGGTAGATTTCGTCGAGAGGTTCAGGAGATGTCCGTCCGGTCACGGGGTTGAAGATGTTGATGCGTTTTGCCGTTTCGGTAATCGGGTTGAGCGGACGCGGGTCCTGCGTGGCCACGTCCACGCAGAATTTTATTTTTCTGAGCCTGGCGGGCAGGGCCTGCCTGATGCCCTCTTCATAATTGCCGGCGCCGGCAAAGACGGTGCCGGGCTGCATCGAATCCACGGAAAGCTCCGCGGCGAAGGACATTTTCCATTTCAGTTTGCGGGCGTAGATTTTTTGCCATTCCCTCGCCAGAGCGCGCCGGCGGGCGTCTTTAACCGCAAGCCAGCCCCGCACTGTGCTAAACAGCGACCATTCGTCGCAGGCCAGGTAGGCGGTGAGGTTTTCCAGCGGATTTCCCAAAGGCATGAGGGAAACGGTTTCAGTGAAAATCTCCTTCAAATGTAAATCCAGCGCGCGCGTAGTGCGGTGAAAATACACATTGCTGTAAAGGTTCAGCCGCGCGTTGAGAAAGCGCCGCAGCGCCGAGATGCCGGATTGATGAAGAGCCAGGCCTTCGCGGGTGAAAAACGTATAATAGCGCAGACGAGCCATGTCGATCATGTCCAGCGAAAAGCCGGTCATATAGGCGTCGCGCCGGACATAGTCGAGATTGTCCACCGTGTAGATGCCGGAGAAAAGCTGCCGCAGGAGCGCAAGCCATTGCGGCGCGGCCGGTTCGCGACGAGAGCCGGGCATTTTGATGAGGTAGGCCACGTGGCGGGGATTGATTTTCTCCCCACGGGCAAAGGCCCCGGAGGGGCCGCGCCGGATGCGCTCAATGAGCGGGCCGAGTTTTTTGACGATGATCGCCGCGCCGACATCCTCATGCGTCAGCCCCCAGGTATTCAGATACTGATCGTCGAAAAAGTGGCCGAAAGGCCCGTGGCCTACGTCATGGAGCAGCCCGGCCAGCCTCAGCAGTTCCTCTACATAATTCATCGACGGAGCGTCTTTGCAGATATTTTTAAGGCCCGGGTAAAGGTGTCGGCCGAATTCCCCCGCAACATGCATCGTGCCCAGCGAATGCTGAAAGCGCGTGTGCTCCGCCGCCGGGTAAACCCAGCGCGCGCTCTGGAGCTGATAGATCCGTCTGAGCCGCTGCAGCCAGGGGGAATCGATGATGTCCTTTTCCGTTGTTTCGGAAGGGTCCGCATCCCGGGCAACGGTAAAAGAGGCGTAGGAGTGAATCGGATCGGCAATCAGCGCCATTCCTTCATAGACATTGTAAGGGGGAAAGTCCGTCTTCATGCGGCATGTTTACAATATTCCGCGTGAAATTTCAATCATGCCGGAGCCGGTCCATAAACGCATTGACAGAATTTTTCAATATGGATAGGAAAGCCCCTGTTGAACAAATTCTGATCCCCGGAGTAAACCGCCATGAAAACCTTCTTCCAGCCCGATTCAATTGCCGTCATCGGCGCCAGCCCCCGTGAAAACAGCCTCGGCGGACAGCTTGTCGTGAACCTGCTTTACGGCTACAAAGGCCGCATCTATCCGGTCAACCCCAATTATGACGAAATACTGGGGCTCACCACCTATCCGGATATAGAGGCGATCCCCGGCCCGGTGGAGCTGGCCATTATCATCGTGCCTGCGCCGGCTGTGCCTGAAACCATTGAAGCCTGCAGCCGCAAAGGAGTGCGCCGGATCATCATCGAAAGCGCGGGCTTTGCCGAAACGGGCCCCGTGGGGCGCGTCCTTCAGGAGCGCTGCCTGGCCGTGGCGCGTGCGCCACTTCCGTGTTTTTGCTCTCAATCACAACCACGACAAAGAGCTGGGGATGGCGGCGGAAGAGGCCCTGGGCCACAGCGAAAAATCCTTCCCGACGAATGTGTGACATAACTGATCAGTCCGCAACCACAGACCAGACATTGTTTATCTCCACCCCCGGTCCGCTCCCGCGGGGGACAATATTGTCATACCGGCGGTGGAAAATTAAAGCTCTCAGCGCATGGATGGTTAGAAGATTAGATGATTAGAGGGTTGGAGGCTAAAGGCTAAAGGCTAAAGGCTAAAGGCTAAAGGATAAAGGATAAAGGCTAAAGGCTAAAGGCTAAAGGATGAGAGTTTTGCAAACCCTGCCGAACCGTCAACATCGTCATACCGGCCCGCGTGAAATCGGGGGGCCGGTATCCAGTGTTATCAATCGTTTCCTAGATTCCGGGTCAAGCCCGGAATGACCGGAGGAGGAATTATTCAAAGGTCTGCCTGCGCAACCGGTAATATCGTCATACCGGCGAAGGCCGGTATCCAGAACAGCATGAGCAAATAGCTCATGGTCGACGGCAACGTATTAAGAACCCCGCTCGCCCTGAGCTTGTCGAAGGGTGAGCTTGTCGAAGGAGGGGGGTGAGTGGGGCCTGTTGTAGCCTGCCCGTTCATGCTTCGACAGGCTCAGCACGAACGGTCATTAAATTTGATTTTCGGGCATTAGAGCTCAGCACGAACGGTCAGTGGAGAACTCATCACGAACGGGAATAAATACCCGAAGCGCAACCTTCGTGTCCTCCGCCCAAGACCTTGTCGTAATCGTCAAAAGCCGTCAATATCGTCATACCGGCCCGCGTGAAATCGGTGGGCCGGTATCCAGAAAATAATGAGCTTTCAACTATCAACCAGCTATCCCCACATACAGCCAGGTGATACCTAATGTAAGAGGGTATGTTTCGATATGAGTGATGCCGGCCTGCTCCATGATATCTACAAATTCCCCTGGAGGGGGAAAATTTTTTATGGAGTCTGTCAGGTAATAATAGGCGGCAGGATTTTTGGAGATCAATTTCGCTTGAAGAGGCAGCACGTAATTGAGGTAGATCCGGTACACAGGCCCAAAGAGTGGCTTCTGCTGAAAGCTCATCTCCAGCACCATGACCTGACCGCCGCGCACCACCACTCTGGCCATTTCACGAAGTGCGCGTGTCCGATCGGGTATGTTGCGGATGCCGAAGGCGATGGCGGCAACATCAAAGGTATGGTCATTAAACGGCAGT
>Ga0255345_1001554_pt1 | contig 32609 bp, 31 predicted proteins | sample wastewater_treat_6_FD_192415 | JGI IMG/M metagenome (GOLD analysis project Ga0255345, IMG submission 192415) | Wastewater microbial communities from Lulu Island WWTP, Vancouver, Canada - plant20 | ecosystem: Engineered > WWTP > Wastewater > Unclassified | place: Canada: Vancouver, British...
TCTGAAGATAGCGACAAAGTCTTGGGACTGTCTATGGGGGCAGATGATTACGTCACCAAGCCATTCAATAGTATGGAACTGATGGCCAGGGTTAAGTCTCAGTTAAGACGCTATATGACCCTGGGTGATGTCCGCGAAAGGAATTCCTCTGGAATTTTGCAGACAGGCGGCCTGTGCTTTGACGTAGATAGCCGCACCCTGACCGTAGATGGTGAGCCAGTCAGGCTTACTGCAACTGAAACCAAGATTGTGGAGCTTCTAATGCGTTCACCTGGCAGAATATTCCCGGCCGAAGAGATTTACGAGCGAGTTTGGGAGCAGCCTGCCTATCGCGTGGAGAACACTGTTATGGTACACATCCGCCGCATTCGAGAAAAAATCGAGATAAACCCTAAAGAGCCAAAATACCTAAAGGTGGTATGGGGCATTGGATACAAAATGGAAAAGATTTGAAGAAGGCCAGAAAGATGAATCTGTTCTTTCTGCCAAAGTGCGAAAGACCAACCCTTTTAAGGCATGGCTTTGTTTTGCCCTTGGCGTAAGCGTCATCGGAGTATGTGTCATTGGAGCATTTGTTGGCCTTTCCCAGGTCAACTGGGATTGGAAAGAACTCAAGGCAGTTTTCTTTGATTACAGACATAGCATCCCTTTTAGGCAGCGGACTGCAGAGTATTTTTATGCGCTTTTGTCTCTAGTAACAGATCAGGCAGATGCTCCAGGCGATAATCACATTTCTGACGTATCAGATTACAGACTGACGAGGGAAGGGGAAAACCTCAAGTATTACGCAGTTAACCTGGACTCGGGGGTTGCGGTAAGTAATATGGCAAAGGATATTCTGCAAGACTTTGGGGAGGTTCTAGTAGAACCTGATGGTATAGCAAACAACCTTCCTTTGCCAGATGGTTATGGATACTATTGGTATTTCGACGGCAGCCGTGTATACGTGGTTGAAGATGGTGAACTTGTGGATATTGAGCGTTTGGACAGCGGATATCGAAATCTATTGCCAGATGTGGCTGGGTATGTTGGCGGTGAAGAAGCTGCGAAATCAATACGAGCGGTTCTGGCAGTTTGCGATGTTTTGATACCAAATCCATATGACCGGTCTATGTACGATCAGGAGCAGCAGATCTTCCGTTTCATTGCCTTAGCGTATTTGGTAGTTCTCATGGTAGGAGTTGGACTTCTTGGATACAGCATGTTAAGGCGCGAGGCGAAGAGAGAGTTTGAGGCGCAGTTGGCGTCATGGTTAGGCAGCCTTTGGCTGGAAGCAAAAGTCGTTATTACGTTCATGTTGTCCATTCCTTTTCTGGTTACTGGTATGACAATTTATCCTGTAAGGTCAGGCTTAGGTGACGCGCTCGCGTTTGGAGTATTGATTCTGGTTATGTTCTGGTGGATATACGTTGTGGTGTTAGATATTTCGCGCAATGGTACGCAGGTTTTTACCAACAACTGTATCACCCATATTTCACAGTGGTATCGAGACTACGAAACCAGATATCCGTGGCAAAAGGTCATGATCAGGAGGATGTACACGCTAATAGGAGCCGAGATCTGTCTTGCCGTTTTAGCCGTACTGAGTTTGGTCATGTTCTTTCCTGGAGGATACACCTTATTGGGCTTGGTTCTGTTTGTGGTTTTCGTAGGGTTTGGGCTTCATCTCATACATAGATACACAAAGAGTTTCAGCAATACCGTGTCAGAGATAGGCCTTTTAATGGACCACATTGAGAGAATGAAAAGGGGTGACTTGGGTACAGAGCTAACGGTTAACCCTGATTCTGCCGTTTATCACGCCGTTCATAACCTTAACGATATTCAGGAAGGCGTGAACCTGGCGGTGAGCGAAAAACTAAAGTCTGAGCGCCTAAAAGTTGACCTTATTACAAACGTGTCACACGATTTGAAGACACCTCTAACATCCATCGCCAGTTATGTTGATCTATTGGCCAAAGAAGATCTGCCCGAGCATGTAAAAGACTACGTATCTGTATTGACTCAGAAAACAGAGCAGCTGAAGAACCTGATTCAAGACTTGTTTGACCTATCAAAAGCTACAAGTAATAATTTGTCGCTGGACCTGAAGGAAATCGATCTTCGCCGGTTAATCGACCAAACCCTTGGTGACATGGAGGAATCGATTGAGAACTCTGGTATCCCGTTTAAGGTGGATTTGCCAGATGAGCCGGTTCTCATAGTAAATGATGGTACAAAACTGTCTCGCGTACTCCAGAATCTGTTCTCAAACGCCCTCAAATATTCTCTAAGCGGTACGCGAGTGTATGTTAGCCTGAAGGCGTCTGAAAACGAGGCTGTCGTTACCATCAAGAATACTGCGAACTACGAGATGGATTTTGACCCAGATGAGATATTGCAGAGATTTGCTAGGGGCGATACTTCCAGAACCACAGAGGGTTCTGGACTTGGTCTTTCCATAGCAAAAAGTTACACAGAAGCGTGTGGAGGCAAGTTTGCCATCAGCATAGATGGAGACCAATTCACAGCCGAGGTCATATTGCCTCAGGTATAGTTCAATGAAAGCAGGGGGGACGGTACTTTTTGCTTCACTCGAAGCAAAAAGTACCGTCCCCCCTGCTTCGTTTCATCTCTTTCTTGCAAGTTCGGCGATTTCGCTAAACCTTCCAATTATGTAGCCGTAGTTGTTTCTCTGATGGGGTATGTTGCAGTTACTGCAATCCTTGATGCCATCTGGAGTGTATGTGAAATTGCCGTTGCAGTTTTCCCCTAGAGCATACAGGGGGCAGTAACAGAAGAGACAGTTGAAGTCATCCGGATCTACCCCTGTGTGACATGGAAATGCCTCGCATTCTTTGTGGTTGATGAAAGCGAACTTCTTGCCATGCCAGTACTCTTCTTGTCTGTCAGTTTGTCTTGTATTCATGGGCACCTCCTAAGAAGCAGATGTGACAGGTACATCCCTATTATACTTGTTTTATCAGGTTTTTGATTGCCGTGGAAGCAAGGGGAAGCAAGGGGGACGGCACTTTCTGCTTCACATGGTCCATCAATACAGAATCAGGCAGGCCTCCCAGGTATATGGCTGGCCCCTCGTTCAGGATCACAGGCAGCATTGTCGCAGAACCGACGGTAAAGGAGTTCATAAATATCAATGCAAGTGTTAATAAAATCAATAATGAGCTGCAAAACAATTAGGCGTTTCGTTGACATACCCCGTTTTCCAAAGTAGAGTTACTGTAGTTGCAAGAGACCAACGGGGTCCTTGTGGTGATGCGCTACAGCAAGAAGTATGTCAATCCTGTGCAACACGCTAGATTGAACGTAACGACCTCAAGCGTGAAACAGAAAGGGGGAATTTCCGAGTGTATGCAGACATGAAGGGCTGTATGGTCAAGGCCCTTAACCGTTCAACGGCAGAGTACTGCGAGATAAGGATCGAAGAGACCGAAGAGACAGTTGTACGTCTGAGGGGAAACGACACGGAACTTGTTACACAGAACGTGTCAGTTGGCGGAAATGTAAGGGCACTTCATCAAGGTGGGTGGGGTTTCGTCTCTTTTAACCGATTTGATGACCTAGAAAAGAAAGTAGACGAGGCGTGCGCCCAGGCAAAGATTCTAGGAGACAGACTTAAAAAAGACATTCGTTTATATCCTATAGACCCAGTAGTAGACTACGTTCACGGAGAATTCAAAAAAGAGGCCTTTGCTGTTCCTCTTGCCGAGAAGATGAAACTCCTGAAGGAGTACAATGCTATAGTACTTGGTTGCCCAGAAATCACGTCGTCGTCCGTCTACTACTTAGACAGACACACTCACCTGCACTTCGCCAATTCAGACGGTACGTACATATGTCAGGAAAAGATGGATGTTGCGGGCACTATAGGGGCCGTCGCTACAAAAGAGAGACTTACCACTCAAGAATCAACTACATTCGGCTCAAATCAGGACTACAACGTGATAATGGGGCTCGAAGACGAGATAAAAGAAGCGGCCAAGGCCGCCCGAGATATGCTGTACGCGCCTGTTGTTGAAGGCGGGCAGTATACTGTAATCCTGGATCCTGATATGGCCGGTACATTTGTTCATGAGGCTTTCGGTCACCTCAGCGAAGCCGATGACCTTGACGAAGACGAAAGAATGAAAGAACTCCTTAAAATCGGCACGAGATATGGTTCCGACGAATTGGATATCTACGACAGCGGAATCGAGGGTCCGAATCGAGGAGAGTCCAAATATGATGATGAAGGCGTGCCTATGCAGAAGACGTACTTGATCAAAGGTGGCGTTGTGGTAGGGCACCTTCACTCGAGAGAAAGCGCGATCAAGATGAATGAGTCCGTAACTGGCAACGCGCGTGCCATCAACTATCGATTCCCTCCAATTGTGCGGATGCGCACAACCTGCATTGCTCCGCGCAATCACACATTTGAGGAAATGCTTCAGGGCATATCGTTGGGCGTGTATGTGAAAGGCAGCTATGGTGGTCAGACGAATGGAGAAATGTTCACCTTTGCATCGTCTAGAGCGTATATGATACGTAACGGTGCTATCGCGGAAATAGTCAGGGATGTAAACCTCACCGGAAATGTCTTCAACACTCTAAGGAATATTGACCTGATCGGCAATGACTTTGACTACAAGAACAGCGCTGGCGGTTGCGGCAAAGGCGCTCAGAGCCCTCTGCCGGTAGCACAAGGATCTCCTCACATACGCATTCAGAACGTCGTAATCGGAGGTGAGAAGAAATGACAAGGATATTGGAAAGTGCCCATGAAAGAGGAGCAGAAGCTACTCTGATTATTTCTGAGTCCAAGGACACATCAGTCTCTTTTGACGCTAATAGGCTAAAAAGGATAGAGGACACCGAATCCTACGCGCAGAACCTGCAGGTAATAAAGGACGGAAAGTTAGGGGTAGCTGCCTCCACGCGCGTAGGCGGCGAGGAAGAACTTCTAGAAAACGCCATGAATGTCGCTGAGTTCGGTCCCTCAGTGGGATACGTATTTCCGAACCCTGAGAGGTACGGTCAGCCTAAGGTGTTTGACCAACGCGTTGCAGATGTACCCATTGATCAGATGATTGCTATAGGCGAAGAATTGGTTGATTTCATGAAATCGCTGGATAGTTCCATAAATGGGGGCGCACAGGTTCAGAAGAGCGTTTCGCAGGTTGGCGTCAAAAACACCAAAGGTATCGACGTCTATTCCAAGAAAACGGGGTTTGTTATTGTAGCAGGATTTCAGTTTGTGGAAGGTCAGAACCTCTTGAGTTCCTGGGATTGGCAAGTGATGACCTCCCTAGAATATGACCTCAAGGCTCTGAAAGATAGACTTGGAGAGGACTTTGAAATCGGAAGGAAGAATGTGTCGATTGAACCAGGTTCGTACGAGGTGCTTTTCACCCCCTCAGCGTTTTCTGACATAGTTACCCCGATTATGGTGTGTCTTGATGGAAGATCTGTTATGAGGGGAATAAGTCCTTTCGCAGGCAGGCTTGGCGAAGAGATCCTTGCGCCTTCGTTCTCGCTCATAGAAGATGGTACCCTAGACGGAGCTGTCGGGAGCCGGCCTTGTGATGATCAGGGGGTGCCCTGTCGCAGAACGTCTTTAATTGATCGCGGTGTGCTTTGCGAGTACTTGTTAGATCTTGAGTCAGCGCATAGGCTAGGTCGCAGACCCATTGGTACTGGAACCCCAGCAGGAGCCCGTCCCAACAATTTAGTCGTATCCGAAGGTGATGTCTCAGTTAGTGACCTAATTGGTGGTATGAAGCGAGGCATCATTATCGATCAGACAATGGGAGCCTGGGCCGGTAATCCCTATGCCGGCACGGTTACAGGAAACATCGCGTTAGGTTATCTTGTCGAAGACGGCAAAAAAGTTGGCCGCGTAAAAGACTGTATGTTTTCTCTCAACGTGTTTAGTCACTTGAAGTCCAATCTTTTGGCTTTGAGTAAAGAGACTAAGAATCTTGGCTCCCTGATCCTGCCGTACTGCTTGGTGGGAGGGGTATCTATCTCGGGACGGGACTAGAACGAAGGTAGGGTCGAAACGCAGTATTTCAGAGATCCTATATCTTTTTGGCTTATGAGAGAAACCGTTTGATACAGCTTCTGATTAGATTGTCTTGGGGCTATGGGTCAGTCATGTGCCTTTCCCCGGGCAATCTTTTGTTTTGTGGGATTCGTCCGTAAGGAAACGCCTGAACCGGTAACTTTTTATTATACTACTCATACCCCGTGCATTATAGGCCAAAATTGGCCAGATCTGGCCTGTGCCTTGCGCACATATAAGCCTGCTTTTACATAAAGCCTGCCCATGCTATATACGATTTTGCACGGTTGCTCACGTTGCTTTCGGTACAACTTGACAAATGCCAATGCCACAAAGGTAGAATTAAGATTGTATCTCGTGATACCGAAGAACAAGTTTTGAGGAAGGAGGTTCGTCTGAGGTTGACCTTACAATCACGGAATTCAATGGTATCGCGGGTTAAACACAGTTCAAATGGGCAAAAGAGACTGGGGGTATGAAATTGGAACAAGTTATATTAGCAGCAAGCGATGTACCAGAATCCGTTCTCGGTATTTTCTATCCTGGTGAAGTAGCAAGCTTCTTTTTGGTCTTAGCCCTTGGAGCGCTAATCATGTACTATGTTGGTCGTGCACGAAAAGGGTTGCCAGTTCCAGAGATTCGAAAGATTTCAGGTCTTGAAGCAATCGACGAGTCCATTGGGCGGGCAACTGAAATGGGAAAGCCGGTTCTTTATAACATTGGAATGGGAGACATCACCAACGCTGATACACTGGCTTCGCTGCCGATTCTGGAGTATGTCACAAAGACATGTGCAAAGTACGATACCAGGTTCATTGAAGTTACTAGAAACTACGTAGTTTATGGTGTCGCAGACGAAGTGGTGAAGCAGGCTTATGTTTCTTCAGGCAAGCCCGAATCCTACGATCCCAACAATGTTCGATGGTACTCGGACTCTCAATGGGGCTACGCCATGGCTGTCATCGGGCTCATGCGTCGAGATCTGCCTGCAGCCAATCTTATGCTAGGTAACTATGCTGCAGAATGCTTGGTTCTGGCAGAAACAGGCGCGGTGCTTGGAATTGTCCAAGTTGCAGGTACAACAAACATACTGCAGATCCCATTTTTCGTGGCAACCTGTGACTATACATTGCTAGGTGAAGAGCTGTACGCAGCTAGCGCGTATATTTCTCGTGAGCCGGTCTTGGTTTCAACCGTAGTCGCACAAGATTTCCTCAAAATAGCCCTTGTAGTAATCATGTGTGTAGGAAGCGTACTAGCTACATTTGACGCCCATAGTTGGCTTGTCAATTTGCTTAAGTACTAGGCCTATGAGAGGGAAAGGAGAATATAGCAGATGAAACGTAAGATTCCGGTTCTCATAACTTCATTAGTTGGGCTTATTCTGTTGCTATCGACGGTTACAAGTTTCGGTAGAGAACTCAATCTACCTGGAATCATGGATAATTGGCAGCTTCTTATAACCGCTGGAGCATTCATGATGGGGTCAATAGGACTCACAAAACTCCATCTCAGTAATATTATCAGACGCAAAGATGGTTGGTTCTACAGCGTCGTACTATTGGTGGCTCTCTGGGGGTTTTTCACCTTAGGCTTGGTTGAAACCGCGAACGGACCTACATACCAGAGGATTTTCAACTCCACATTAAAGCACCTAGAAGCAACCACTTTTTCTTTGGTCGCATTCTACATTGCTTCTGCAGCATACAGGGCGTTTAGAGTCAGAAATATAGAAGGCACCATCCTTCTTGTGACGGGCGCAATAGTAATGCTTGGAAGCGTTCCAATAGGAGAAGCAATATCTTCACTATTTCCTGTAGTCAAAACCTGGATCATGAATGTACCAAACAGCGCAGTTCAGAGAGGTTTACAGGTATGTATTAGGCTAGGCTCGCTCGCCGTTGCTCTGAGGGTGCTTCTTTCTTTGGAAAGAGCACACTTAGGCGGCGGATCTGAGTAGGAAGGGGGATCAAGAGATGAACTGGTCGAAATTTGGTGACCTTGATGTAAGGTGGATATACATTATAATGCTTGTGGTCATAATTGTGCCATTGTTTAAGCCTCTTGGTTTGCCCATGAGCGTAAGCCCGGAGGTCAAGGCATATGCTGAGACAGTCGAGGCATTGCCTGCAGGTTCTGTTATATGGATTGGTGCAGACTACAGCCCAGGTTCAGGCGCTGAGAACGATCCTCAACTTGCTTCTACGTTCAAGCACGCAATGAAAAAGGATCTAAAAGTCATTATCGTGTCTCTCTGGGATCAGGCTCCTGACCTTGTACAATCAGTCATTACCCCTATCGCCGAATCCATGGGCAAGGTATACGGCGTAGACTATGTAAACCTCGGGTACAAACCTGCCGCCGGGGTAGCACTAAGAGCTATGACTAGAGATATCAGGGAAGGTTCTGGTAACGTCGACTATATGGGGACTTCATTGGACAAGTTGCCCCTTATGAATGAGGTTACAGCCCTTACGAAAGAACAAGTTGACTTGGTCATAAGCATCAACACTGGATCCCCTGGATACGGCGATTACTTGAACTACATCACTGACCCTCTGGGTATCCCTTTCTTGAGCGCACCTACCGCAGGGATGATTACCGGTCAAATGCCATTTTACAGGTCAGGACAGATAAAAGGCATGCTGCCAGGTCTAGCAGGTGCTGCTCAGTATGAGTATTGGATGGATGAGCCGGGGCTAGCGTGTATTCAGATGGATGCGCAGTCCTTGGGCCACCTGGTTATCCTAGCATTCATACTGCTTGGTAACATAGGATACCTCGCAAGTCGTTCCAAAGGAGGTTCTGTAAATTGACAATAGACAACACTATTGCTGCTCTGCTAACGATATGTATACTTACAGTCCTGTGGAAAGAGAACCCTCTATTCAGGTTTGCAGAACACCTGACAGTCGGTCTTGCCGCTGCGCACTCCATGGTAAGAACTGTTGACAACTATCTAAGACCTACAGTCAGAGATGAGGTTATTGGAGAAGGCCAATGGTATCTGATTATCCTGCTCCTCTTCGGAGCTCTTATGTATCTGAGACATGCGCCCGGGATCAACTGGGTTGCCAGATATCCTATGTCATGGTTTGTGGGCTATGGGGTCGGCTATACACTAGCCTTTACACCCAAACCCTTCATAAAACAGATCATTGACACGTTTATCCCGCTTACCAGCATAGACAACATCATCTATTTTGTAATAACAATGATAACCATCGGGTACTTCTTCTTTACTCCCAAATGGCGAGGCGAATCAAAAGCCGGAAGAACCCTCGACATCTGGGCAAGACGTGTCATGATGATCGGTTTCGGCGCCACTTTTGGAAACGTAGTGCAAGGAAGAATTTCCCTTCTGCTCGGGCGGCTCCAATTCCTGTTGCACGATTGGCTCGGGCTAATAGGGTAAAGCAGGGGGGACGGCACTTTCTGCTTCATCTTCCCTTCATAGATAAATCCAGGCTGGTCGACAAACGGCCAGCCTGGTGAAGCAGCAGGAAGCAGCTGAAGCAGCGGGGACGGCACTTTTTGCTTCAGGCATCCGAAATACTCAAACGAATCTACGAATGACATAGATACGTCTACCGTGATTGGTTGTTATTTGCCTTACGATTTGAGCCTGCCGAACAGTCATCTGTCCGTTCTATCTGTTAGATGAGAGTTGACTAGTGGTTGCTAGTGTTACCGGGCTCAGGTGATTTTGCATGCTCGGAACGTTTCTGAAGTAGGCTGAATGCTCCTGCCGACAGGAAAAACACCCCCGCGGAGGCGAAGAATGAACTCCCAAGGCCAAGCGAGTCTCCTAGTGCGCCCCCAATTATAGGTCCCGTCACCGAGCCTAAAGGCAGCACCGAATTTAGCACTCCAAAGGCTCTGCTTCTGAAATCTCTCGACACGGATTGAGCAGTAATGATGTTTCCATTCACGGTGACCATTCCGTTAAAGAACCCAAAGGTCATCCTGAATATGGAGATTGTAGCGATACTCAACCATGCGCCTTGAAGGGCCACCGATATAGCGGAGCCTAGGAGACCTATGACGAACCACTGCGTGGACGATAAATTGCGCAGACTCATAGTCCTTCCTGAAGAAGTGCTAGATGAAGTAGAGATTCGGGAACCTTGAGGCGTTGATTCTTCGGATAAGCCTTTGCCCTGCTTGGCCATGAGAGTTGAACCTAGTACTGTGCCCAATCCCGCGAACGAGTAGACCATTCCGCTGAGCAGGCTAGATGTCTTCCCCTGGTCACGGGTTATATTATCTACATATAAAACTAGAGTTGGCTGGGTGATCTGTATTGCCGCCTGCATCAAGAACAGACAGATGAGAATTGTCACCAAGTTCCTGTTGGCAAGGCAAGTCTTTATGTCTGATACTATATGGATTTCCTTATCGCTAGGTACGACTTCCTCCTTGAGGCTCACGTATGCAACTATGCTTATGGCGATGAGTATAAATGCCGAGAGTTTGAAAGTGAATGGAATTCCCAACGTGCTTACCATGGCTCCGCCAAGCAACGGCCCAGAGATGGTTCCTGCGGCGTTTGCCGCCTGGAGCATTCCAAGGGCGTAGCCCAGTTGGTCCTCAGGAGTATTCGCAGCAATCAGAGAAGTTGCGGCTGGAGTATATCCGGACATGAAGCCTGTAAGAGCGCGAAGAAGCACAAATTGAAGCGGTGTCTTTGCGACAGGATACAGGGCGTACGTGATGGCGATTCCAACGCCCGACCGTACGATTTGGAAGCGGTTGCCGTACTTGTCTGCAATTGAACCCCAGATTGGCGCCATGAACGCCGAGGTCAGAGATGAAGCGGCGTATGCCAAGCCTGACCACGTCGCCAGATTCTCCGACACTTCCATGGAGGTAAGCACGTAGGGCAGGAAAGGAATCACGAGGTTAAAGCATGCTGTACCTACGAACGCTGTAAGCAAGCCCAGGTAAAGGTTTTTTCTCCAATATAGGTGCATAATTGATCCTCATCTCTTCTGGTCTGAAAAGCCATCCGATTGTAGTCTTCTTACACCACAGGTCACAAGCTGCTCTGACCACAGGTTAGCGAATGAACATTTTTATCAATGAACATTCTATCGGTGAATATATGAGCTTCAAATATATAAGCTTCGACAGGCCATTCTTAGAATCCTCCTTAGCAGTTCGCTTGACGCAAGTTGTCAGAGATACTCTCTGTGTGTTTGAAGTACTTCTGCTCGGGGTGGCATCTACCTATATGTTCTATTGGCACAGTCTTTTGTGGAGCAGTACACCTTTTTCCGAAGCAAAAAGTGCCGTCCCCGCTGCTTCGCCCGCTGCTTCGTCCCCGCTGCTCTGCTTATTGAAGCAAAAAGTGCCGTCCCCGATGCTTACTTGTGATACAATGTTCGAGACAACTTCATACTGATAGCTTACAGGTGCCCCGAATGAGGGGTGAAGAGGGAATCAGGTGCGAAGCCTGAGCGGTCCCGCCACTGTAACCGGCGAGTCTTGGAGAATGCCACTGTCTAACGGTACTGACCGAGGATGGGAAGGCATCTTCGCTTGAAGCGATGACCCGGAAGCCAGGAGACCTGCCTGTATGTCTTTCACCCAGTCCTTCGGAGGAAAGGAGGTGGTGCCAGAGAGTAGGATATGCTGGTTTGAAACGTAATAGATCCGGCCTTCGATGGAGGCCGGATTATTATTTAGGAGGGGTATCGATGAGAAGAAACAAGAATCATTTAACGCGCTTGAGTGCAGTTGCGTTGGTAGTCCTACTGGCTCTTTCGATGCTTTCAGGTTGTACACCGCAGGGCAAAGTTAATGGCAACGGCGGTTCTCAGGCAAAGTATCCCATGGAAGTAGTAGACAGCACAGGTAGAACTGTGACTATTACCGCTCAGCCTGAACGCATTGTTTCCCTCGCTCCGAGCAATACTGAGGTCCTCTATGCTTGCGGTTTGGGCGACAAAGTGGTGGGAGTAACGACATTCTGTAACTACCCCGAAGAGGTAGGTGAGAAAGAAAAGGTTGGCGGATTCTCCGATCCTAGTATAGAGAAAATCGTTGAACTTGACGCAGACTTAGTCTTGGCGACCACAATTCATGAAAAATATTTGGCGGAAATGGAAAAACTAGGGCTCAAGGTTCTGGTTTTGAACCCCGCAACTGTAGAAGATGTTATGGACGAGATCAAGCTTGTTGGAGATGTTACAGGCAACTCAGAACAAGCTGAGAAAACTATCTCCGAGATGCAAAGCAAAATCGACAAAGTACAAACTGCCCTAAAAGACCTGCCGGATGAGGACAGAGTCAAAATCTTCTATCTCTTGTGGGATGAGCCCATCATGAGCATCGGGCCGAGCACTCTCTTGCATGATGTTATCACTCTAGCTGGAGGGATAAGTGTGTCTGCTGATGCCGATACAGACTATCCTACCTACAGTCTTGAAGTTCTTATAGAAAAAGATCCCGAAGCTATAGTATTTACCGTCATGGGGTCAGGGGGAGGAATTGACCCTGAGAGCCTAAAGACGCAAGCCGGATGGAGCGGGATCTCTGCAATCAAGAACGACCGGGTATACGGAATAGATGACGATCTAATGTCGCGCCCTGGGCCTAGAATAGCAGACGGGTTACTCGAGGTGGCTAAAGCCCTCTATCCCGACCTATTTCCCAATAGCGGAGAGTAGGTTCTGGGGTTGAGTTCAAGATCAGTCTTGGATTCTTGCACGCCAGATACAGTCATTTTGCACAGTCTTGTGAGGCATGTCAGTAGGAATTTGAAACATCAAGATTACAAGGGTCGTGGGGGGAGCTTTGAGGGATGCGGCTATTGAGAGATAAGTGGCAAGTAATGACCATACCATGTCTTGTGCTGCTCTTTTTGACAACTTGCGTGCTATCTTTAGGCACTGGAGCAGTGGAGTTTGGGGCCGGTGAAGTGGTAAAAGCGGTTGTTGCAGGGTTGACTGGAAAAGTGCGAAGAGTAGAGATTACACCTAGAGAAACGATAATCTTCTTCATACGCCTTCCGCGAGTGATCTTAGCCGCCATGACTGGAGCAGCTCTCGCCGCATCGGGTGCCGTTTATCAGGGGATTTTCAGGAATCCTATGGCTGACCCTTATGTCATGGGTACTTCTGCCGGCGCTTCCCTCGGAGCAACTTGTGCATTTATGTTGCCGACGAAGATAAGATTTCTATCCCTGGGTTCTGTCCCTCTACTTGCGTTTTCAGGATCCTTGCTTGCTGTCATGTTGGTGTACAGCCTAGCAAAGGTAGGGGACAGGACCCCCATTCTGAACCTTCTTTTGTCAGGGATGATTGTAAGTTCCATCTTGTCTGCAATGGTCTCTCTCATGATGTTTGTGATGCCTACCGGGGTTCTGCACGGTTTGTCCTTCTGGCTCATGGGGGGCTTTTCCGGACGAGGATGGAGCAACGTCGCCATGATAACCCCATACTTTATCGTAGGAATTTCAATTGTCCTACTGTTCTCTAGGGAGCTAAATGCGCTGCTTCTAGGCGATGAATCTGCAATGCACTTGGGAATAGAAGTTGGCAAAGTTACCAGGCTGCTTATTACTGCGGCTTCTTTGCTGACGGCTTCGGCCGTATCCTCCGGGGGAATCATAGGTTTTGTTGGTTTGGTGATACCTCATGTTCTGAGGATGCTTTTGGGGCCCGACAACCGCCGTTTAGTCCCTGCTTCTTTGATTTTGGGGGCAACGGTCATGATGGCAGCTGATGCTCTAGCTAGAACAATCATTGCGCCTCAAGAACTTCCTGTAGGGATAATCACTGCTTTGTTCGGTGGCCCTTTCTTCGTATACCTTTTGAGGAAGTATAAGACCGAGTCATACCAGTTGTGATTGGACTGTCAGGAGGACGAGCATCATGATTTGCAATGAGAATTCGACAATTATCGAAGCGAGAAACCTAGGGTTCTCGTACGGATCTTCTGTAATACTAGACAATGTTTCTTTTTCAGTTGAGGCAGGAGAGTTTCTAGGCATCTTGGGTCCCAATGGATCAGGCAAAACAACCCTTCTAAGATGCATGACGGGAACGCTCGAACCTTCTTGCGGCGAAGTCTTTGTGAGGGGAGGCAGGCTTTCAACTATGAAGAAGCGTGAGATAGCAAAAATGATCTCGGTGCTGCCTCAGGAATCCACAACCGATTTTGGTTTTACAGTTCAGGAGTTTGTGGCAATGGGGCGGTTGCCTCACTTGGAACGATTCGAGAAAGAAGGTCCTTACGACTGGGAGAAAACAGATTGGGCAATGGAAGTGACCAATACTGTTCGTCTGAAGTGTAGATTGATCACTTCCCTAAGCGGTGGTGAAATGCAAAGGGTTTTTCTTGCCAAAGCACTTGCTCAGGAGCCTCGCATATTGTTCTTAGATGAACCTACTTCACATTTGGATATGAATTATCAAATAGAGATGCTAGATACCATAAAAGCTCTAAACAAAGAGCAGGGGCTTACGGTTATCGCAATCATGCACGAGGCAAATCTTGCCGCTGCGTATTGTGATAGTTTGCTTCTTCTATCGGAAGGTGCCGTCTTTGACAAAGGCCCCCGAGAGCAGGTCTTTACAGTGCAGAACATTAGGGAACTGTACGGATTGGATGTGATCATGGTGAGACATCCTGTGAACGGAACAGGCCTGCTGTTTCCTGTATACGGAAGGGGAGAGGCGTAAAGACGGATTAGGTACGAAGGCCGACATGGAGCGCTCTAAAGAGGAAGGGCATAGCCGCTTCAGCACTGACTGACTGGAATTAGTGGGCAACTGAACTGAGAAGGCAGAACAGGCACAACGGTCAGAAAACGTGAATCGCACAGAAGATATAACAGAAGATATATAAGATACGACAGAGATCTGTCAGACCTACAAGACAGTGTGCGCTGCCGCAGATCACGATTCTGAGAAAGGGAGTTCGGCGGAATGGGAAGGTTAGTCTTTGTTACGGGAGGGGCTAGAAGCGGAAAGAGCAAGTTTGGCGAGGAACTCGCCTTAGACTTGGCCCTAGAAAGAGACCCTCACCTGACTGAAGGATGTGCCACTTACTTGGCTACTTGCGTGCCAGGTGACGATGAGATGCGAGAACGGGTGAGAATGCACAGGCAGCGTAGGCCCGCATATTGGAACACCGTGGAGGAACCTCTGGATGTCGCAGGGGCCTTAGCAAGAAAAGGCTGCGAAACCAATGTGATACTAGTGGATTGCCTGGGAATTTACGTGACAAATCTGCTTCTTGAAGGTGAGGAAGAAACGCCGTCCACAGAAAGGTGCGCTCTAGTAATTTCGTCGGTACAAGATATGGTTATGACAGCCCGCAATGTGCCGGCTGATGTTGTAGTGGTATCCAACGAGGTAGGAATGGGACTCGTGCCAGAGTACCTCTTAGGGCGGATTTTCCGGGATGTTTTGGGATGGGCAAACCAGATTGTTGCGCAGGCTTCGGACGAGGTGTACTTAATGGTGTCTGGCATGCCTCTGAGAGTCAAACCGCAGAAATGAAGCAGAATTTGTTATCAGGAGTGACTAATGCATGGCTAAAGCAGTGATGTTTCAGGGAACTTCTTCGAGCGTTGGAAAAAGCACGATCGCTGCCGCTTTTTGCAGGATATTCAGACAAGATGGGTTTAAGGTTGCGCCTTTTAAGGCTCAGAATATGTCCAGCAAAACGTTCATGACTTGCTCGGGAGAAGAGATTAGCATATCTCAGGCTATGCAGGCCCGGGCTGCAGGAGTCTCGCCTACTAGCGACATGAATCCTGTTCTGCTCAAACCTCAGGGACACATGATGTCCAACGTGATCATACACGGCAAGCCTATAGGTAACCTTCCTTCTAGCGAATACCGGGACAAGTACTTGCCCCAGATGAAAGAGGCCATATACGACTCCTACCGGCGACTTAGCCGAGAATACGATGTGATTGTAATAGAAGGTGCAGGTAGCCCTGTGGAAGTGAATTTGAAGGACCGAGATATTGTGAACATGTCTATGGCCAAAATCGCGCGAGCGCCAGTGATCCTAGTCGCCGACATAAGTCTGGGCGGCGTGTTTGCATCTATAATAGGTACTTTGGAGTTACTAGAGCCAGATGAAAAAGATATGGTGGCAGGGATTGTGATAAACAAGTTCATGGGCGATATCACATTATTTGAACCAGGAGTAGACTTCCTAGAAGAAAGAACTGGGAAGCCAGTCTTTGGGGTAGTGCCCTACGTAGGCGAGCAGTTGAACGAAGAAAGCGATGGGCGCTCTGAAGAAGGAACTGGTAAGGGGAATGAACCCCGGAAGGAAGTCGATTTCGACCAATTGGCGCACGTAGTGCGCCACAGCATTGATATGAGTGCCTTTTATTCGGCTGTAGGGATAAAGCACTGATGCGAAATTCGCCGAAGAGTGATTAACGATAAAGGAGATGTTCTAGTGGATCAGAATACGACTACCGCAAGTTTGGGTAAGCAGACTAAGCGATTGACTCTGGGTGCGCTTATGGTGGCGCTTTCAGCTCTGGGCGCCTTCATCAAGATTCCCGGACCGCTGGGCAGTATCGCCATGGACTCTTGTCCCGGTTATCTGTATGCGTCCTTATGCGGCCCTGCGGCAGGTGCCGCAGTCGCCTTTCTGGGGCACTTGGCAAGCGCTTTCACGGCAGGTTTCCCGCTGGGCGTGCATTTTCACCTCCTTATAGCAGGAGAAATGGCGCTTTGCGCAGCGGTCTACGGCGCATTGGGGCAGGCTTTGGCTAGATTAAGGAATGAAAAGGGAAGAAGAATAAAGGACAGGAACGAGGATACGAGCCAAACGCGAGTGGGCATCCAACTTGAGGCTTGGCAGTGGATAGTTGCAGGGACTGTGGCTTTTGTCCTGAACGGAATTGGTGCGCCTCTGGTTCTTGTGCCGTGGCTGGGTATCGGTGCAGTGGTGCCTCTGTTTGCGCCTCTTCTAATAGCGTCCTTCTTAAACGTAGCAGCAGCTTTATTGGCCCTCAAGGCTCTGGACAAATCTGGGCGCCTGGGCTCTTTGCGCGATGTCGAGTAGCAGATTACATGGCAAAAACAGGTGGTTGGAGATGAATCTATGTTTGAATGGGACGGCAGTGACAATACCAAAGAATACAGAGATCTGACCTTAGTCAGGCTTGAAGGGGAGCTGGTGCTTGCCGTGGCGTGTGATTCGTCTGGGGCCATAGGGCCAAAGGAATTGGACGTTGTAAAAGTGCCGGGATACATAGTGGGCAGGTTTGCTACAAGAGTTGCGGTTATGGAACTTCTGTCCATAGGAGTAAAGCCTGCAGTCTTGGTGAACAACATATGTGTCGAGCCCTCAGGCGGCCGCGAAATAGTCAACGGAATTGTAGGTGAACTCAAAGACGCCGGACTACACCGTGGTACTGTCCTTACAGGAAGCACTGAGAAGAACATTCCTACCCGTCAAACAGGGTTGGGTGTAACTGCTATTGGAACATCCAGAACCAGAGGAATCAAGGCAGGGCTCACTTTGCCAGGAGACAAGGTGTATTGCGTTGGCATCCCCAAAGTAGGAGACGAGGTGGATATAGAAGATCCTGCAATTGTCACCCTAAAAACGGCCATGATTCTGCGATCCATGGAAGAAGTGCATGAGATCGTGCCTGTAGGATCCAAGGGTATCCGCAAAGAAGCTGAGCTTTTGGCCCATTTGGCAAGAGTCACCTTGGAACTCGATCCCGATGGCACCCATGGGAACCTGGATTTGAATAAAACCGGCGGGCCATCTACCTGCATTGTTCTTACCGCTGAGCCTGATGAAGGGCTTCTTTTCAAGATGCGCAACCTTATTTCGCAGCCTGTAACCGCTATTGGTGTGTGCGAGGGGTGAGTTAATGAGATGATTATGACAAGCCTGCATGTTCTACTTGCTTTTGGCATCGATCTTCTTGTAGGGGATCCTCCGCGCAGGTCCCACCCTGTGGTCATCATTGGAAAGACAATAGAGTTCCTGGAACCGGTGCTTCGCCCTATAACTCACTTAGCCTCAGACAAGAACAGTAAGGGTATCGAACGGCTTATGGGATCAGTCCTGACCGTGACGGTTACTGTCGGCTCTTTCTTGGCGTGCCGATGGGCAATAGATCTACTCAATTCTGTTAGCCCAACTCTAGGCGGGTTGCTTTCTCTATGGCTTCTTTCGACTACCATTGCCGCAAGAGACTTAAGGGAGGCAGCCTACAAAGTATACTACCCAGTAGCAGAGGGAGATCTTGAATCTGCTAGAGATAATCTCCAGATGATAGTGGGAAGGGACACTGGGAACCTTGGTGTTCACGAGATAGTCCGAGGTGCTGTAGAGACAGTGGCCGAGAACACCTCCGATGGGGTGATAGCCCCTCTATTCTATGGGTTTTTGGGTGGGGCCCCCCTTGCCATGGCATACAAGGCGGTGAATACTCTCGATTCAATGGTGGGGTACAAGAACGAAAAGTACCTAAACTTCGGATGGGCCTCTGCGAAACTAGATGACTTAGCAAACTATGTCCCTGCTAGAATAACTGGCACACTCCTTGTAATAGCATCCTTTATTTTGGGATTTGACTGCAAAAGGGCTGCTGAAACCATAAGAAGGAGCGCATACAAACACCCTAGTCCTAACAGCGGTGTCTGCGAGGCTGCAGTAGCAGGAGCCCTAGGAGTAAGGCTAGGGGGCTTGAATTTCTATGGGGGTGAACCTTCTTTCAGGAGCTACATAGGAGAGCCTGTAGATTCACTTGAGCCTCGTCACATACGCGATGCAGTTAGGCTAATGTACTTGGCCTCGGCCCTTGCGGTAGGAATGGAGACGGTTATGCTGCTCTTCTGGAACTATGCGATGGGCGGTAGATATAGTCTTGTGAGGCTTGGGACAACTGGTTGCATAAACGGCTGCATCTGCACTTTACCTTTGTGTTTGGAGGGTCACTATGGACGAAAATGAAAACGCAAGAAAGGGCATAAAGTCAGAGTGTGAGGTAGATAGTATCTGGCTAAGTGATCCAGATAAAAGCCCGGGCAAGTATGTCCCGAACCCTGTAAGGAGGCTATGGGCCGGCGTAGGCTTTCTGACAAAGATACCCGTGCCAACTTGGATCGCTATGGATGCGGATAGCCTTTCCTTATCGCCGCCTTATTTCCCAGCGGTAGGGGCTATCATAGGTCTGGGGTTGGCGCTTTTCGATCGTCTATTCGCTGTACTTCTCCCTGCACCTGCGGTGTGCGCTATGGATCTCGTGTTCATGTTTCTCTTAACCGGTGGCATTCATTGGGACGGGTTGATTGACAGTGCGGATGGGCTATTAGGGTCGCATACTCGAGAAGACGCGCTTCGAATCATGCGAGACAGCCGAATAGGGGCTCTAGGAGCCATAACCATGGTCATCCTCATTATCACAAAATACAGTCTGCTGGTTTCGATACCTCTTTTGTCGCCGGAAGCCAATAGGCTGACGGCCTGTCCCCGGTTTCAGGCGCTTATGGTTTCACCGATACTCGCCCGATGGTGCATGTACCTTGTTATGCGTGTTTTCCCGTATGCGAGAAAAGAGGGTGGATTGGGCAGCCTATTTGCACGACCGCCCAAGTGTGAGGAGACAGGCGACGAAGAAACGCGTTTGAGTGTAACAACTGACCTTATTCTACCCGGCGTTTTGACTGCAGCCTGTGCTATGGCAATTGCGAGCGCAAGGGGTATGTGTGCATTTATCCTATGCAGTCTGGCAGCGCTTTTGGGGGGATGGAGAATGTCACACTTCTTGCATGGTCTTACGGGAGATACCTACGGTGCAATATGCGAGGTATGCGAGATCTTGGCGCTTATCGTGTTTTGCATAGAGATCTAGTTGGTGACCAATGTGGATAAAATCCAAGTATGGGGGTTTTTTCAGTGAAATACGCTCACGGAGGCAACCTTATCAAAGCCGCGAAGGTCTACGGGCTTCCTCCCGAAGAGTTTCTAGACTTTAGCGCAAACGTTAACCCTTTTGGACCGCCACAAAGCGCGTTGGACGCTGTTGTGGCAAGTCTAGACCAAATCAGATGGTATCCCGACCCTGATTGCACGGATCTAAGAGAGAGTCTGGGGCAGTATCTGGGAATTGAGCCTCGCAACATCGTACCTGGGAACGGGGCTAACGAACTGATCCATCTGGCTGTACGCACTCTCAAACCAAGTACTTCCTTGATTATTGCGCCCACTTTTTCTGAATATGGACGCGCCGTAGAGATAGGAGGGGGTTCTGTAGTCTGGTTCCCGGTGCACGGCTCTGACGGATTCTTGCCAGATATGAAGCTTCTGGCATCGCAACTTGATGACGTCGAACTTGTTTTCGTGTGTAATCCTGGCAACCCTTCAGGCGCTTTGGTTCCAAAGGAGCAGCTTCTGGTGCTCCTTGATGAAGCGGAGGCAAGGGGAGTTATGGTTGTCATAGACGAGGCTTTCGTTGATTTCGTCGAAGACCCGAAAGGCGCGACCTTGCGTTGGGAGGCAGTCTCAAGAGAGAACCTAGTGGTACTAGGTTCTCTCACCAAGTTTTTTGCCCTTCCCGGCCTGCGATTGGGCTATGCCGTCTGCTCTGACCACGTAGCCAGTCGCATAGGGGAAGCTAGGGACCCTTGGAGCGTGAATTGGTTGGCGCAAAGAGCAGCGATAAGGTCTGTTGATGACTCATCATATATAGACAGAATCAGAGGGTGGGTTAAGACTGAAAGGCAGTTCATGTTTCAAAGCCTGTCTCATATTAAGAACCTAAAGGTATACCTGCCTTCAGCCAACTATGTGTTGGTAGATCTGCGCGCGTCTTCAGTGACAGCACAAGAACTTCAAAAGAAATTAGGGCCTAGAGGCATCTTGATAAGAGATTGCAGCAATTATCCTTTCTTGGATGAGTATTACGCACGGTTTGCTATAAGAACCAGGGAAGAAAACCAGATCCTTCTTGCAAATCTAGAAGGGCTCATGAGAGTTTGAAGAGACAGGGGGGAAATTTGGATCTATTTGGTTCTAGTGAGGGGTGCATGTATGGCTTTAGACATATTGCTAGTGAGACATGGGGTAACTTCGGCCAACATTGAGAGAAGATACGAAGGAAAAGGAGACAGTCTTCTTAGTGAAGAAGGGCTGGAACAAGCACTAGAGCTGGCATGTAGACTTTCGACTTTGGACATATCGAAAGTATATTCGAGTCCGAGGAGAAGGTGCATTCAGACGGCGCAATCTGTTGCCAGATGCCACAATTTGCCAGTAAGGATAGTTGCAGGACTTGAAGAAGCAGATTTCGGGGTTTGGGAAGGTCTAACCTTTGATGAAATTGAAAAACGGGATCCGGATCTGGTATCTAGATGGATTGAAGATCCTGTTAGAATCAGCCCTCCCGAGGGTGAAACCTTAGAGGAGATGGCACAACGAGTGTTTAGGGCCTATGACCATATATGCGCACTCAGTAAAGGGAGGAAAAAAGAAGCCGTAGACACATCCAAGCACCAAAAAATAGTGATTGTAACCCATGGCGGACCAATTCGCGCCCTTCTCAGTCGAATTGAAAAAGGCAACCTGAGCAGTTTTTGGGACTACCCAGTCCCGCCCTGCTCGGTGACTGAAGTGAGGGGGACGGTACTTTTTGCTTCACCCTAGTAGAAGATAGGGAAGCAAAAAGTACCGTCCCCGCTGCTTAGCTTCTTAGAATGGCTTTACCCGGGAATGCCTCGGTACGCTCTCCTTTTTCTACCACCAATTCACCGTTTACGAGCACGTAGTCTATTCCCTCTGGATACAGGTTTGGCGAGACTAAGGTGGACTTGTCGATTACAGTGTCTGGATCAAATACCACAATGTCTGCTATTGCGTTCGGCAAGATTCTGCCTCTTCCTTTGAAACCAAAGGTATCGGCAGGCAGAGACGTTATCTTCCTGATGGCATCCTCAAGACTGAGTGCCTTCATCTCCCTTACGTATCTTCCCAAGATACGTGGAAACGTTCCATGGGTCCGCGGATGGAATGCTCCCTGAATGCCATCGGTTCCTGCCATTGTCCATGATTGCTCTAAGAAATGGATGAGTTCTTCTTCTGAGACCGCATGGTATGCTAGGGCAAAGTCTCCCTTAGAGTTGTACAGTTCGTCAACCACCAAGTCACCGAATGTATAAGACGGGAAAGTCGACTCTGCGTCTGGGTTCTCGGGCTTGGCCTTATATCCTTTCTCATTACATGTCAATTGGGATAGAGCTTCCGGCAAAAACAGACCAAGGAGGTCTTTTCGGCTAGCCTTTATTATGGAGAAATACTGTGGGCCTCCGCGTTCCATGATTAGGGAGTAGGCATATTGTGCCATCGTTTTTCGTTTGGATTCGTCTTTGTACTCGTTTTCGAATTGGGCGAAGTCAAAGTCGTGACCAAATCCCTGGGCTAATCGTGCAGCTCCGTAGTATCCGCCTCCCGTCACTGTATATGGATATTGGTCCGCAGTTATTCTCAAACCTCGATTCTGTTCGGACCTTATTCTTTCTAGGATCGCTTCACTCTTGCCCCAGTTTCGCGGCAGTATGACCTTGATGTGCGAAATCTGAAGAGGCGCGTGTGCAGTTCGTGCAATGGTTATAGCTTCCTCTAAGGCTTCTTCAATCTCATCGCTTTCACTCCGCATGTGGGTTGCGTAAATTCCACCCATTGGGGCAATGATCTTAGCCAGCTCTATGATCTCGTCTGTAAGGGAAAATACTCCCGGCTCATAGATCAAACCCGTCGACAGGCCAAGGGCCCCTTCGCCCATAGCTTTTTGCAACAACGATTTCATCTGGTCCAACTCTTTCTGAGATGGAGGTCTGTCTTCGTTTCCCATAACCTCTTCTCGGATTGAACCATGTCCTGCAAACAGAGCGTAGTTTGTCCCTAGGCCACGCGTTTCCGCCTCTTCGAGATGCACCTTAGGCGACAAGGGTGCAGTTCCGCACAAACCGCCGATTTGGGTTGTCACACCTTGGCGTTCTTGATGGTCATCCCAAGGGATGTCTAGAACGTTCCAATCTGTGTGACAGTGGGCATCGATGAAACCGGGGCACACGATCTTGTTGGCTGCGTCAATAATGCGGGCTGCCGACTCCCTTGGAATGCTAGTCTCTATAGATTTTATCTTGCCGTCCCTTATTCCGACATCTGACTTATATCTTTGCCTTCCAGTCCCGTCAACAATGGTTCCGTTTTTTAAGACAACATCAAAAACATGAGGGTACTCCATTAGCTGTTCCTTCCTTTCGTCTGCACTCAGACCCATGTTCCAATACTACCTTCGGTCATACTTCGTCATAGCGCTATGCAACTCCTTTGCGAAGCACGGGGGACGGCACTTCCTGCTTCGGGAAGCAGGGGGGACGGCACTTTTTGCTTCGCGCTTTTTCCTGGCAAAGGCAGAGGATACGAGCGCCTATTCCAAGAACACTATGAAGATGGGAGTCGCGCAAATAACGCGCCAGTAATGATGCGCAGGCTATGCTAAGAGCATATTGAGATAAAGCAAAGAGCAGGGAGGAGTCCAGATGACGTTAGACGTTATCATAAGAGACGGGCAAGTGATTGATGGTACAGGTGTTTCTAGAGTAAAAAAGGATGTGGGAATATCAGGCGACAAAATAGCGGAAGTAGGAGACTTGTCCCGCGCCAACGCCCGACTGATAGTAGATGCTGCGGGCAAGATAGTCTGTCCCGGGTTCATCGACATGCATTCCCACGCAGATCAGACCATCCTTTTGTATCCAAATGGGGAAAGCGCTATTGGCCAGGGTGTTACCACAGTAGTCTGTGGCCAGTGCGGGTTTTCACCGGCACCCCTAAAAGAGCACTACCTGTCATGCTTCTGGGAATGGAATTGGTGGGATAAGGTGGCGCCCAGGAAATACTATCAAGAACCTGTGGCAAATCTAAACAGAGTTAGGAAGCATGCGCTTGATACTGACGGCCTAGACATAAACTGGTCATCCTTTGGGGAATGGCTGGACCGAGTAAGAGAATCCAAGCCCAGCGTAAACATAGTGCCACTTGTTGGTCACGGTAGCGTGCGAGCCGCGGTTATGGGCGCAGATTATCGTCGTGCTGCTACCTCCGATGAAGTACGAGCCATGAAAAGGTACGTTGAGGAATCTATGGACCAAGGCGCATGTGGTATTTCCAACGGGCTAGATTACGCTCCTAATTGCTATTCGACTATGGAAGAATCCTATGAGGTAATAGGTACAGCTGTCGACAGAGGCGGTATTTTCTCCTCGCACTGGTGGAGGACGGGCTTAAGACAGGGTTTTGGCAGTCCGGGGTTGATAAACGGCATCAAGCAGGCCATAGAGATAGCAATAGAGACTGGTGCCAAGCTCGAACTCGCTCACCTTAGTCCGGGGTATCTTTTGTCACCTTCATCTACTGTTAGGTTATCTACATGTGCTGCAGAAGAGACATTGGATGTAATCAATCAAGCGATAGAAGACGGAGTAGATGTCTCGTTCGACGTGATACCTAACCATACGACAGGTGGGGTATTGCACGTGAAGTACCTGGCCGCGGTCCTCGAACCCTGGCTCAAAGAAGCGGGTGATCTAGAGCGACTTGCAAAGAATCTCACTGCACCTGATCTGCGGCAGGAAATCAAAGACTATATACTGTCGGGGAAATGGTACAGTCTGAATCCTGTAACCCAGCCTGGGTGGGCGGCCCGCATCGTCATAGGCAAGACCGAGGTGAAAGAGTTTGCAGCAAAGACCATTGCTGAAATAGCAGATGAAAGGGGATGTCATCCTCTAGATGCCCTTATGGATGTCATAAGTTCTGATCCATATATCCAAACTATGACCCCATCAGGCTCAGACGAGGTCAAACGGCTGTTTTACAGCCACCCTCGGGCCATGGTGGGAATCGACACGTTCTTGGTTGATAGCATGGCCGAGAGTTATGTCCCTCCGTACTATCTGCCAAACCCAAATACATTTGGAGGGATGGCAAGATATATGAAACTCTATGCTCTGGGCCTTTTGGGTCTTGAAGAAGGCATAAAGCGTATCACAAGTCAGCCTGCAGAATGGTTGGGGCTCAAAGACAGGGGCGTGATTGCCGAAGGCATGAAGGCTGATATTGTAGTGTTTGAGCCTGACGAGGTGACTGACAAGGGTACAGACGAGGAGCCAAGGAGGTACCCGGACGGCTTTGAATGGGTGTTTGTCAATGGTAAGAAGGCTATGGAAAGTCGAGTTCTTACCGCAGGCCGGAGCGGTCAGGTTCTTTTTGCGCGCCCAGGTGTCCGATAATCACAGTTAGGTTGCAGGATCGGGCCCAAGGAATGTGCTGGGCAATGAAACGCGCTCACATGTTCGATTGACACCGCTGATAGCCACCATATAATAGGATATGGGTATATATCGGTAACCTTATTGTAGCATGGAGAGAAGATCAAGTAGGACTACTTGGTAAAGGAGGTGTAATGTATGCCAACCTGGGATATGAACAATTCAAGAGGTGAAGAGTCTGATATGAGCGGAGGCCAAGGACACTGCGCAGGTCTTCATGGGCATGGCCACAAGCACGGTGGACACGGAAAAGGCGGATGCGGAAGAGGCGCGCACTCAAGAGGTGTACAAGGAAGAGGCGGATACGGAAGGCACGGATGTGGACAGGGCTACGGGTGGGGTATGTGGTGTCACACAGTCCCTTCCTGTCCCGGTCACTATATGCCTTTTTGGTATTGCGCTTCGCCTGTAGTACCGTATCCAGGAGTCTGCAGAGGACCTCGTCATTATCACGAGGAAGTGGAGATAAGTGAGAAGGAGGCCCTCATTAGAGAAGCGGAACTGCTTCAAGAAGATCTCAAGACGATCGAGACTCGTCTGAACGCGATAAATGAGAGATTAAAGGAACTGGGTAAAGCTGACGAAGAAGACTAAGGGATTGGAGAAATTTGGCGAGCCGCGAGAAGAGTTTTGTCTGTAGGATTCCCATAGGACAGGAACTATGGGGAGTATTTTGGAGTCATAAGTCCTATGGGAGGAAGTCAATATGCCAAATTTCTCGGGAGTAGAAGAAGGCCACAAGAAAGCCTTGGCAATCGGGGTAACCGTATTTGTCTTGGTTATTGTGTCCATTTTTGTTTTGAGCGCTCTGCCAAAGACGGAGCTTCAGATTGGGTCATACGAGTTCAAATTGCCCAAGGACGTAGCAGTGGACCTCAATACCCCAGGCCTAGTGGTAGAGAGGAATACCGTCTTCAACATCTTAGTCTCTACAAGAATTACGGGAAATAGTGAGGTAAGATTCAAAGTCGGCGACAGTACAGTTGGAGGAATTGAGATAGTCGGTTACAAGCCAGATCTTCCGCTTTTTCTACCTAACCATTCTGATATTAAAGATCAAAAGGATGCTGAGGGACTGCTAACGAAAGCCGTATTGCTAAATCTAGACGTAACGCCTCCGGCTGCGTCGGGTGAGACCTGGTTGCGAAATGAAAACCACCTCTATCTTATCTTTGAAGAAAAAGAAATGGCATACGACATTTATGCTGATACGTCACACCTTTCTGAATCTGATTTGATGCGGATTGCTGAGAGTTTCAAACCTGCGTCCGATTATGAAGCCAGGGAAGTTGTGATCGCATTTGGTGAGGCACTTGCCAAGGTTGACAAAAACGCTCCACATGATGTTTTTGAGGGACTCCTAAAGGAAAACTATGGTTCTTACGTCTCAGAGGAATTGCTTGCCAGGTGGCTGGCTGAACCGTCTTCAGCCCCAGGGCGATACTTATCGAGCCCATGGCCTGAGAGAATTGAAATAAAGGATGTGACGAAGGCTGGTCCAAACCGATTTGAGGTCAGCGCCGATATTGTGGAAGTAGCAACTGGAGAAGGATCTACAGAAGATGCTTGGCGGATCGGCATTGTACTTACGGTAGATAGGATAGACGGCAGATGGTTAATTACATCTTTGACGCTTATCTGAATTTGCCCAGATACCCTTAATGGGTAAAGCAGAAGATAAAGCAAAAGGTAAAGCAAAAGGGACGGTACCTTTTGCTTTATCTATGAAGCAGAAAGTGCCGTCCCCCTTGCTTGTCTCGTCTTTATTCTGCAAACGGGATGCTGACTATGCTGTAAGGGCTCCCGTCTTTTGCGCTTATGAGATAGACTCTTATAGTCGCAGGTGTGTATCCTCCTAGTTGGTGTGAGCTCAAGGCGTATCCGAATACTCCCCAGCCGACCCCGTTTGTGGAGTTTGTGAAGTCTGCGATTATCTCAGACTGGTCATCTGCTAGGACGTCTAGGTTAACAGTAGCTTCGAATGCTGTGGCTAACCCCAAAATGTAGACAGGTTCATCTCCTAGTATGGCCTCTGTCTCAGGTGACATGATCACGACGCCGTTACTGCCTCTTATGCCCCTTAACCTGGCTATGGCCGTTGCAGCTTCTCCGCGCTTGAGGCCTGATTTCGGTCGGAAAGTTCCATCTGGATATCCTTCGAGCAGTTTTCTAGACGCAGCCTCGTGCACGGCTTCTTTGAATACGTCCTGGACTGAATCTGAATCTACGAACGTCCTCTGGCTTGGAGATGGTAAGGTTTGTTCCTTCAACGCTAGATACACGTTTTGTGCACGCACAAGGATAAGTGCCATTTCTTCTCTAGTTATTGTTTCATCGGGGCAGAAACGGTTGCCATATACAGCGGGTTCCACAATTCCTGCGCCGAGAGCGTTCTTCAGATATGGAGTAACCCAGTGATTGGAGACATCGTCAAAAGGAATAGTCTGGTCTGGGGCAATCGGTGCACCAGAGGCTTCAACAGCCATCTTCACAAATTCAGCTCTCGAAACTGTCTTTTCCGGCTTGAACGTCATGTCTTCATAGCCGTTCACTATGTCGAGAAGCTGTAGTGCTCCTACATAACCTCCTGACCAATGCTGGACGACGTCTTCCAAGGGGATGAACATGCGCTCCCAGTTCATAGATAATGGACGGCTTATGTCAACGTGCCCTGCCAGGGACTCGGCCTCTTGTCCGCCGATGAGTATTTGGACTCTATCTATGTCAGGGAACCAACATACCGTGAATACTATTGCATCTATTGCGGCTAGTTCTCCTCCGGAGCCTACCGACATATGCCTAATTTCTTCACTGAAATCTACAGTACATAAGCCATCTTTTACTGAAACGCTGAGCACTTCGGTGTCGGTAGGGAACATCGAGTAGAGTACCTCGGTGTTCGGGATACCGCGAATTAGAGCCTGAAGAGCGGCTCGAACAGGCTCGTTTGTTTCTGGCACCGTGTACTTTACTGGGTAGACGTAGATACCTGTCTGCAAGTATAGAGGAAAGTAAACGTAAAAAGTGGTATTCTGAGCCGCCAGAGCAGGTGTGCTCTGGGTGAGTAATATGGCTGTGGCGATTACCAACACCGATGCAGCAGCGGAAATCCTTTCCAGCGTACGTCTACTCAAACGGCAGCATGCGCCAATTAATCTAGTCATCGCAGGTCATCTCTCTTTCCATTTGATATCTAGCGAGGTCTCTTGTCTAGGCTGTTACTCTTCCTGGTTGTAAGGACTTAACGTGACGAGCATTTGTCTGCCTCAATTATGCCATACAATCACAAACAGTGCTTGTCTACTTGATTCTGTAATCTTCTTTCGAAGATGTAGTTTTCCAATCTCCGTTCTTCCCTGCAGCTTATGTATTCTGCCATCCCAGTTTCACAAAAAGCCAGGGACCGAAAAAAGTGACCCACAGACCCACTATGAGATACCGAAGCACATGAAAGAGCCCAAGATCGGGGAAAACAGCCTTCAAACCGTATCTAAGCGCGAAGAACCCTGCGATTCCTGTGATCACCTTTAGGATGTTCTTGACGAAAGTAGTCTTTGTATTCCAGTTGAGGTACGCCTCGTCTAAGATGCGACCTACAGAGACACCTGCCAATAGTCCGGTTAGCATCTCAGTGTCATTAGGATTTAGAAAGTAGGCGGTCAAAGGAAGGAAAATGCTGCAACAAATCCTTAAACCCACCGGGAATCTGTCTTTCTTGTAATGCTCAAAAACTGCACTCCAAACTAGCAAGAGCAAGATGCCTACGGCTATTCCACCTATTACATCTCGGGGCCAATGGACATTCAGGTAGATTCGAGAGGCTGAAATCATAAGAACCATAATGGCCGAAACCACATATAACCACTTTTTTCGGATTTCGAGGCTTAGCCATCTCCAGAAAGCAGTTGTGTCCTGGGCATGACTGCTAGGAAAGGCATATCCTCCCCCGGTCTCAGGGTGCATTACACGAACCGAATCTGTCGCAATAGGTCTTGGCACCTTGAACAGAACCTTAAGGTAACGGTTTAGTAACTCGGACGACAGGAAGACTATGCTCACTCTATATGCTGTTTCCTTGTTCCAAACCCAGTAAAGTACAGGGAGCGCTAGGGTATAGAATAACTCAGAGCCTAGGTTGGTTACCAAATAGGCCAAGTTGTCCATAAGAGGTGAACTGAACTGTTGGAGAAACTCTGCCCATGCGGTAGTCATTAGTATTGCCTCCTTCATTGCCTCCTTCGCCTTGCCAAATGGCATACAAACAACTTGTCACGAACGTGGTCTTTCGTTGGATCGTACCACCTATCGCCACGTGATTTCTGCCCTGGTCTACCTTCTTTGTATCCCCGCAATATTCCTCCGTCTTGCCTATGTGCAGAAGGATATTTCGGTACACAAAGCGAAGCATTTCTTACGTTCAAACGCTGCACGTTCATAATTGATTAAGCCCAAGAGGCTCAGCGTATCCGTAGTTGTCTTTTTGACCGTAAACAAGCTGCCAGAGTTTTTGCTATTGAGTATCTAGGAATATCAGACGGGGGACATCCTAAGTGAATGAAAACAAAAACATCAACGATAGTCTTCATGAAGAAGCAATATCTTGTCCAAAAGAGCAGGAAGCTCCTAGGCAAAGTGTCCAAACGTCAGAGGAAGACAAGGACGTTTTCAAAAACGTGATGTTTGCCACAGTAGCGCTTGAGTTCGGGCTAGGGCTTCAAAGAGGCATATTCAATAATTTCGTGGTAGAAGCCGTAGGGATTAATCCTGCACAACTTGGGTTTGTTCAAGGAGTAAAAGAGATTCCAGGACTTCTTACCGCTCCCTTTGCTATGCTATCGCGGTTTTTCAGCGAGAACATCTATGCGGGACTCTGCATAATCATCGCTGCTGTGGGTCTGCTTTTGCACATAGCTGTTTCTGGGTTTCCCATGCTCATCCTGGCCACGCTTGTGATTTCTTTTGGATTCCATCTTTTTTACCCGGTACAGTCATCGATGGTGGTCAAATCGTGTCGGCCTTCCGAACGGGCTAGTCGGATGGGTCAGATCAATAGCGCCGCTGCTGCATCATCGCTCGTCGCGCTTGCCTTTGTGTTACTGCTGTCCCGGTTATCGGGAAACACAGACTACGACCTCATACATCTGGTTGCAGGTGTTTCAGCGCTGATCGGCGGGGTGATAGTACTAAGACGCAGAACCGGTGCTACAGGAAAGCCAAGTACGGTACTAGATTTTAGCGTAAACTATATGAGCTATTACGTGCTTACTTTCTTAGGCGGTGCCAGAAGGCACATAAACGGAACTTTTGCAGGGTATCTGCTGGTCCAGACATATATGACGCCGGTCAGTACCATGGTGCTTCTTTCGGCGATTTCGAGCCTAGTTGCCATTTTCACGCGCCCTTTTATTGGCAGGCTAATTGACACATGGGGCGAGCAAAAGTCATTGGTATTTAACTATGCCGTGGTCCTTGTACTTTTCTGTTCATATGCATTTGTGAATAACCCTCTACTGCTATACTTCATCTATATACTAGATACCGGGCTTGTAGGCTTCGACGTTGCAATAACGACGCATCTTGGGAAGATTGCACCCCGAGAAGTTTTGTCGGCTGAGTACGCGATGGGAAGCACTATCAACCACATAAGCGGCATAGCCGTGCCAATGCTCGGAGGTCTGCTGTGGGACTACGCTGGATCAAAAGCGGTCTTTCTGTGTGGCGCTGCGATTGCTTTGGTATCCATGCTCTACAGCCGCAACATTGACGAAAAGGAACGTATTGCCTTAAGGCGGACGGAGTCTGTCAACGGACAGTGATTTTGTCACCCTAAACTAGGTCAAATTTGACTGAGAAAATGTCACCTTCTTTTTGTGAATGTTGGCGGCAATTTGCCGCCAACATAATTGTTAATCTTCTTTGTAGTTCTGGCGGATTTGCTTCAGCCTCCAATTCCTCTTTTCAAAGTACTGTTCTACGGGGTCATCAACCTTAGGAGGTAGCTTGAAATTCAACCAAGGATTATCTGGGTTAGGTTTACGGCTTACTTGTTGCTTATCTACTGCCTCGAGTTTTGTTTCCGGTTTGGGGGCAGGGTTAAATTCACAAAGACCATATCTTTTCCCCTGATACATTGCATCTGTTGAGTCATCTAGGTGTCTGAGCACCTGAATCACAGCTTTGGATGGCAATGGCAATATGTTACCTTTGTCATCAACTAACTGATACTTTTGACCATAGTAAGAAATGGTTGAGCCGGTGGCTGTGCGCTCTTCCCTAAGGCATATTATGGACTCCATTTTTCCCTTACCCATTGGCGCAGCGAAAGCAGATTCAGGATCAGCAGGTTCCACTGCAAATTGTTTATTGTACTTCTCAATGAAGCCTGGAAGGAATTCGTTTGCCTCTTCAATGCTCGATATGCCTTCTATCCTCATCTCTATCCTCAGGCGTCCTTGTAGGGTCTCCCAAAGTCTTTCTATGCGCCCCTTAGCCTGCGGTGAACGCGCATGTATATGTGATATGCCCAACTCCTCAAATACCCTGCCTAGTTGCGTTAGCGCCACTTGCTTTCCTGCCAATTCTTCTTCTATGGTTAGTTTGTCTTTCTTGGGAGAAAAGAATATGGTGTGACCATCTGTATATACTGCTCTTGGGATCCCGTAATCCCCAGTCATTCTTTCTAAAACTTCTAAGTATCCTCTTAGATCCTCATTGGGGCGTAAGTAAAGGGCAAAAACTTTGCTTGTAGCATCGTCTATTGCCCCATGTAGTTCAAGTTTCGGTCCTCGGTCTTCAAGCCAATCAAAAGGGCTGGCGTCCAATTGTACCAGCATCCCTTCCTTTGGAGCTCTAGTCCTGCTCTTCCTGGGAGTACAAGACTTATGCGAGTATGGGTTCGCAATACCCCTCTCTTTAAGTATCCTGCTTACAGACTTGCTCGATATATGTATCCCTTTTTGCCTGACCAACAATTCTGACATGTGCTGACAACTTGCGCCTTTGTATTCATTTTGAGCTAGCAAAGCGACCATATCTTTGATATCTTTAGATATGGCGTGTTTGGGTGTTCTACCTCTGTTGCCATGAACTAGGGCTAGAACACCTTTTTCTTTCATCCCTTTCTTTAACCTTTTCACCTGTCGCTCGCTAAGGTTCAAATATGCTGCTGCTTCTCTTACTGTTATCCTCCCTTCAACTGCTTCTTCCATAACGAAAACTCTTCTTGCTTCTTTTGT
>Ga0255345_1001561_pt1 | contig 32544 bp, 28 predicted proteins | sample wastewater_treat_6_FD_192415 | JGI IMG/M metagenome (GOLD analysis project Ga0255345, IMG submission 192415) | Wastewater microbial communities from Lulu Island WWTP, Vancouver, Canada - plant20 | ecosystem: Engineered > WWTP > Wastewater > Unclassified | place: Canada: Vancouver, British...
GCATGCCTCCTGGAACTCCCGGGGCTGTTCCTCCTCCTGACCCGTATGGATCGAGGCGGGCAGGTACAGGGTGAGCGTAGCGCCTTTTCCGGGAAAAGAGGATGCGCAGATATAGCCCCCGTGCTTTTTCATTATGGAATACGATGTCGCGAGCCCGAGGCCGCTGCACTTTTGTTTGGTGGTGAAGAACGGATCGAAGATATTGCCCAGTATGCTCTCGTCGATTCCGCTTCCGGTATCATGTATGGATATCTTCACGTAATTGCCGCCGGGAATCGGGAGGTATTTTTCATTTTCTCCGCTGCAGTTCCGGGCTTCCACTATGATGGCTCCGCCATGCGGCATGGCCTCCTTTGCATTCAGAACGATATTTCTGATGACCTGCCCCAGCTGGGCCTCATCCGCGTCGGCCATCCAGAGATCCTCGTCGATATGAAACCGCGCCGTGATGTCCGAGTGTTCGAGTGTAGAATGCACGGTGTCGCGCAGAATCTTATCCACCATGACGGGTTTTCTCTGCAGTCTTCCCCCCTTGGAGAAGATCATGAGCTGGGAGGTGAGCTCCTTTGCCTTCAGCGATGCCCTCTCGATGTCGTCGAGCTTGCCGTATATTCTGTCTTCATTGCTGATGAGCATTTTCGCGAACGACACATTGCCCATGATCACGGTGAGAATGTTGTTGAAATCATGTGCGATTCCGCCCGCCAGCGTGGCCAGGGAGTCGAGCTTGCAGCGTTTCTGGGCCTCTTCCTCGGCCGCCTTTCTGTCGGTGATGTTCCGGGTGATCGCTATGGCGCCCCTGATGGACCCGTGCTCGTCTCTGACCGGATATCCCATGATCTCCCACAGGGTTCCGTCCGATGTTTTCATGGTGCCTTCTCTGGGGCTTGCCGTGAAAACAGCCTGTACCACAGGGCACTGCTCGCAGGGCGCCGACTTATTACGCAGAGCCTCATAGCACTTTCTCCCCTGAATTTCCTCGACAGGCAGCCCGGATATTTCAGAGGCGGCCCTGTTCGCCCAGATGATGTTCATGTCCCTGTCGTTGAGCAGAATGATATCCGTAATGCCGTTGAGCACGACATCGAGCTCCTCGCTTATCCTCCGGTAGCGCTCTTCGCTTCTCCTGAGGTCGTCTTCTGTTTTTGCATGTTCACGGATCTCACGAAGAAGCTTGTCATTTGACTCGCAGAGCTCCTTCGTGCGGTCCCTCACCTTTTCCTCCAGCTCGTCATACGCCTTTCTCAGGGCCTTCTCAGTGTCTTTCAACTCGGATATGTCCCGAATGATCGCTGCTACGACCCTACGTGCACCCAGAGGAAACGGGCTGAGAATGATGTCTGAAAGAAACATCGAGCCGTCGGCGCGTCTGCATTGCCACTCGAAACGCTCCATGCCGGTCTTCAGCGCGCGAGTGATATGCCTGTGAAAATCATCCCCTAGAGCCGTCCGTCCGTCCGGTCCGGGGAATGAGAAGTCCAGGAAACCGCTCTGGAGGAATTCTTCCTTGTCGACTGAGCGAAAGACCTTCAGTGCAGCCGTGTTGCAGTCTATGAGACGGTCGCGGTCGATCAGGACAATGGCGTCGTTCGTGGACTCGAACAGGGTCGCATATTTTTCGAGGGCGTCGATCAGATCTTCCTCGATGCCCTTGAGAATGGTGATGTCGCGCCCGGTCAGAATGTAGGCTTCAGGCCTCTCCTCATGGTCGAACAGCGCTTTCAGCGTCCACTGGTACCATCGCGCTTCACGGCCGGAGAGATTGACGCGATATTCGAATGTCTGGATGGGCTTATGCGGGGCGAGTTCGCTCAGGCGCTGCAGAAAGCGTTTTCTGTCGTTCCTTGGCAGACAACCGAACAGGGAATTCCCTACGGTTTCACAACCGCTCTTGCCGATGCACGAGCAGAAGGCCGTGTTTGCATAGCTGATGGAGCCGTCGGGCCGGAAAAGGCAAAGAAGATCGGGTAGTTCTTCCAGTATCTGATGATAAGGGAAGAACCGGCTGTCGGGACTCCTCTTCTCTGCTTCCATCAATTGTTTCTGGAGCCGGTCGATCTCTTTGTGAAGATCCTCCACCGTAAGGCCGGTCGGGGAAAAATTCATACTGTCAGGACGCTCCTTTATAGAAATTCTTTCTTCAATCAGATGATGCATGCAGGTGATAGCCTAAAGCGTGCTTCGGGGTTGCCCCTCCGTGCTCTCCACTCGGAAAGAGGGCTCATGAGAAGTTTCAGAATCAAGTGTTGCCGGACATCCATCCGCCGCGGCCAAAGGGGCATCTCATTCCATGCAAAATCATACAACTAAAATATATTGTAATCGTATATCCGGTGATTTCAATATGATGGTTTGATTTTGTGCGAATCAGGCCGTGAAAAAGGCAAAAAAAAAGGATGGCGGTTAGGGCATAGGACGCGCCATCCTATAAGAGGAGGTTAAATGTTTGTTTCTTTCGTTTCCTGGTTTTTCTATTCATTTTGATGAAATTCAGTGCAAAAGGATGCATGATATACCGTAGAGCCGATTTCCCCTGAGATGCCCTGATATTGCGATCGCCGGATCAATGTCCACTGCGGACCGGCTCCGCCAAATCATGGGCGCCTGAAAGGCCTGAAGGGCGATCATCCTCCGTCATCCGGTAACGCATCTGAGGATCTGCAGGGCGTTTTTCCGAAACACGCTCTCATAAAAATCCTGCGAGAGGGCCATCTCTGAAAGCGCCTTGAGCTCTTCGCTGCGGTGATGGAACAGGTTCGGAAAGTCCGAACCGTAGAGGAGGCGGTCCTTGAGCCCTTCCAGCACAATATTGCCCATCCGGTACATCCGGAACCTGTCCGGAAGGAAGCAGTAGGAGGTGTCGAGAAAGATTCCGGGATAATCCTCCAGAAGATCGAAAAAGTCCTGGAACTCAAACGCGCCCATGTGGGCTATGTTCAGCTGGAGCCCGGGATAGCGCTCGAGCACTTTTCTCAGGTGCGCTATCCCCACGTACTCGTTGCCGATGGGGCCGGTCCCGACGTGGAGCAGGAGCCTTTTCCCCTGATCCATGACCATTTCATACAGGGGGAAGAGCCGCTCGTCGTGCGGGTAGATCTTCTGCACCAGGAAATGGAGCTTATATCCGAGCACTTTCGGGTGGGCCAGGACCCGCTCGGCCATTCCGAGGGCTTCGCGGTCGCCGGGGTGAAAGGCCGCAAAGCAGTATATATCGACCGTATCGTCCAGCAGGCGGATGTTCCATTCGTTGAGCCCTTCCGCCACACCCTCCTTGTGCGCGTAGTTCGAGTACACGACGGTGCCGACATTTCTGTTCCTCAGATATTCGATGCAATCGCGGGCATAGAGCTGATGAACAATAGGGAGTCCGTATTCCCTGCTGAAGAATTTCCAGATGGCATCGAACAGCTCGTCCGGAAACAGGTGCACGTGAAAATCAATGATCGTCTCGGGCAGCTGCGGCATGCATCCCTCCGTTTTCTGAAGCTACGACAAAAGCTCTATTCTTTCAAGCAAAAGGGGATAGTCGGCCATAAGGTATGGGTCAGGCAGGGGTCAAAGTAGGGGTCAGGTCTCGACATGTGACATGGAATGTCACATGTCGAGACCTGACCCCGAGGTTTTTGACCTGACCCCTCTGCTTCCCCTCATGGTTCAGCTCAGGAAAAGCTTCCAGCCTGCAATGAGAGAGCCCGGCCTGTGGCCGAGGGCGCCGGATGCCTCCGCGATGGGTGTGAAACCGCATTCGGGGCACCGGATGGCGCCGCGGTTCTTTACGTAGCATCCCGTGAATATGGTGCCGTCGGGCTCCACATTCGCCAGGAGCCAGTCGCGGCATCTCCATCGGTTGTGGATCATGGCACGGAGACTCCATGATGAATTCAGAATCGGGTAGCCCAGGCGTCTGAGTTTTGCAGCAGTGGCGAGCGCTTCTCTGCGTTCTTCCGGGGACAGCCTGAGGTTTTCCTCGCCCTGCCCGTACGGATAGAAAAGCTGGACCGTGATGCCTCTGACCCGCTCCAGAGAGCAGAGTGCGTCCACGGCTGCGGGGAACTCGCGGAAGTTTCTGGAATTGAGGGTGTAGTGAACGAAGAGCTTCGGATGCCGGGATGAGCGAATATTGGATATGACACGGTCATACGAGCCGCTTCTCAGATCGTCGTGAGTTGCCTTCAGCCCGTCGATGCTCACCCAGAGGACATCGGTGGGCGCGTCGAGGGGGAGGGTGCCGTTCGTGGTGGCGCCAACACAGAGAAATGACCGCCGCGCAAGATGAACGAGGTCCCGGAACGAATATTCACCGTCCTTCCAGAGGAGGGGCTCGCCACCTTCGAAAATGACGATGCGGCATCCCAAGTCCCTGAGAACATCCAGGCACCTGCGGGCGGTGAAAAAATCCATATGCGCATGCTTCCGGCCGGCCCGTGAATGGAAGGGACATCCCCGGCACGCGAGATTGCACCGGTAGGTCAGTTTGAAGCTCGCGATCAGAGGGGGCCGCCGCCTGCGTATCCCAGCATCAAGAAAAAACCGCAGCAGGCTGCTCGCCGCGTTCATGTGCGGGTCAGCCCTTTCCTTCTCTGCTCGCAGCCGCACTGCCCGGAGCTTTCCGAGCGCATATGCCTCGCATATTCCGCCACCCTGGCCAAGGCGCATACGGCAGATTCGGGTGACGGGTAGGCCATGATGCTTCTCTCTTCAAGGATATTGAGCGGGTTCTCTTCGCCGCCCACATCAAAGGCCATGATGTCCGCCACCGGCACAATGGGACGTCCGAACTCACCGATGAGATCGGCGAGGAGATGAAAGACCTCCGATTCCGCCTTCATGAGATACTCGGCCGGAGTGCGTGCCGCTTCTTTGGGCAGCACCTCTGATTTCAGCCATCTCCTGGCGCGCAGGAACATGTAGCCGAGCCCCATGACAATCGCCGAATCAACCTGGGAGTACTCCATCAGGATCCGGATGGCGTCGGTGATGGAGCGCGTGTTGCCGGGCGCGACCAGATCGATGGGGTTGCCCCTGCTCCAGTAGGCGGGGAGCACCTTGTCGAGCCGCCGTATCACCCCGTCGCTCAGGGGTTCTATCGTGAGGCCCCGGCGGATGCACTGATCGGTTGCGATCACTCCCCAGCCTCCGCCCATGGTAATGATGCCCACCCTGTCGCCTGCCGGCAGGGGCTGGCCAAGGAGCATGCCGGCCACGTCGATCATCTCGTCCATGGAATCCACCTGGATGATGCCTGCCTGGCGGCATGCGGATGAGAAAATCTCGTCGTCGCCCCCCATGGCGCCGGTATGGGAGAGGGCAGCCCGGGCCCCTCTGTCGGTGCGGCCCCCCCTGATGAGGATGACGGGCTTGGACCTCGATATCCGGCGGGCGGCTCTGAAAAACCGCTCCCCCTGTCTCAGCCCTTCGACATACAGGCAGATGATGCGGGTGTGTGGGTCATCTTCGAGATACTCCAGAAAGTCTTCCGTGGTGAGGTCGGCCTCATTGCCCGAGCTGATGAGCCTGCTGATGCCGATCTTTCTGCGCAGGAAGCGATACGAGATGGATGTGCCGAGGTTGCCGCTCTGGACAACGAGCCCTACGTGCCCTGCGGTCAGGGGCATAGCGCCCATGAGGGCGTGCATGAAATTCGGGTAGGCGCTGAAGACCCCCATAGTGTTCGGCCCCACGATCCTCATGCCGCCTCTTCGCGCCGTCTCGACGACCTCCCGTTCGAGGGCCGCGCCGGTCGCACCTGTCTCGGAGAAACCGGCGGTGATGACGATCCCGGCCTTTATCCCTTTGTCCGTGCACGTGCGGACAATATCCGGAACCAGTGCGTCCCTGACCACGATGACCGCGAGATCCACCGGGGAAGAGATCTCGGAGACGTCCGTGTACATTCGCCTTCCGAACCAGTCTCCGCCATTGGGGTTTACGGGATGGATTTCACCTTGATACCCCCGATCGACCATGTTGTGGAGGATGTTGAACCCCCATTTGAACACATCGGTGGAGGCCCCGATGAATGCGATGGACCTCGGCTCGAAAAGGGCTCTCAAGTCTGTGCCCGGCGCCATGATCAAAACGTTCCAGGGAATTTCGGCTTGCGCTTTTCCTTCTGGGCCTGCACGCCTTCACGCGCATCTGCGCTTCCGAAGATGGGCATGCCGATCTCGACCTCGCGCGTAAAGGCGTCTTTCATCTGAGTCATCCGGAGTTCCCGGGAGAGCCTGATGATGCCCTGGGTCGCGAGAGGGCCATTGTCGGCGATCTTCCGAGCCAGCTCCATGGCGGTGTCCATGAGCCTTTCCTTCTCCACCACGCGGTTCAGGAATCCCCACTCGTAGAGGGTCTTCGCATCATAGTTTCCTGCAGTCAGCAGGATTTCGAGCGCCCGGCACGGAGAGACATGCCTGGGCAGAAAGATGTTCCCGCCGCCGGTGGGCATGATGCCGAGGCTCGCCTCGCGCATCTGGAACACCGCGTCCGTGGACGCAACCCTCAGATCCGCGCCCATGACCATCTCGAATCCGCCGGTGAGGCAGTAGCCGTGTATGGCCGCGATGACCGGCTTGTTCACGATATTCACCTTGAGCATGGCCTCGGCCACGCCGCCGGTGACGTCCCACCCGCCGGCCATCCACTCCTCTGCCTCGTTCTCGGGCTCGCGGGCCTTTGTGAGCACCGGGATGGCGGTCTTCAGGTCCATGCCGGCGCAAAAGATGTTGGGCAGGGCGGAGTAGAGCACGGCCACCCTGATGGAGCTGTCGGCGTTGATGTCCTTCCATGCCTTGTGGAGCTCAAGAAGAATCCCCGGATCCAGCGCGTTGAGCTGTTTCGGGCGGTTGAGGCCGAGCTTGGCGATATGCCCCTGTTTTTCGTAGACGAGACTCATGGTCCCTCCTTCAATGAGGTGATGTCATATACCGATCTATCTCACCGGGAGAAACCTTGTCAACAAAACAGGAGTCAATCTGCAAACATCGAGGCGAGCCTCTCGACTACTCTGTTCGCCGGAGACTCACGCGGCAGGCTCACAAGAGGCCTCCCCTGAAGATCGAACTCACGGATCGAGTCGTCCTCGGGAATCCACCCGTACATATCGAGGTCGATATCTCCGCTGATCCGCCTGACCTCTTCTTCGCCCCTGACCCGGTTGAGCACGAGGCCGATGGTCCGGCAGTCAACCGCACGGTTTTCCCGCGCGACCTTCGAGATGGCGCGTGCCACGGTGATCCCCTTGACCGATGTGTCGGAGAGGATGACGAGATCATCGACCTCTTTCATGACCCTCCGGTTGATCTGCTCGATCCCTGCCTCGCCGTCGATGAGCACATAGTCGAAGCCTGAAGCGAGGTCACGGATAATGTCCTTCAGCAGCGAGTTCACCCTGCAGAAGCATCCTTCGTCCTCGGGCCTGCCGATGGAGAGCAGGGCGAACCCGTCTCCCTCGGACAGGGCGTCGAAGAGCTCGTAGTCGAGCGCGCGCACTGTCTCTGGATCGGCGGTACGCCGGCCATGCGTCAGCCGAGAGACGAGATCCTTCCGTATGTCGTCCACGCTCTTTTTCACTCTGACACCGAGCGATGCGGCAAGCCCGGCAGAGGGGTCGGCATCGATGGCCAAAACCTTCCTTCCTTCGCTCCCCGCCAGACATCTCACCAGAAGGGCCGATACCGATGTCTTGCCGACCCCGCCTTTGCCGCACAGCGCTATGATCCGTGATTTTCCCATGGCTCACCTCCTCGCAGCGTTCCCTACGCAGGCGTCTCTCATCCTTCTCAGATCCTCGGCCTCATCGCATACGTCCCGGTACTCGCATTCGCTGCAGTCAAAGCTCATCTCCTCGGCCATTTTGTTCATGGCCGCGATGATTCTGGCGGTATCGCCGGTCAGGCTGCGGATTTTCCTGATGGCATCCTCGTTTTCGGTGATGAATATGATCTCGGAACCCGTAACGTAGTCGAGCTCCCGGAACAGCCGCATCAGAGACGATCCGAGAACGCCCAGTGAGAATCCCCTTGAAATGGCGTCCCGGCTGACCCTGCTCCATTCCCTCTGGAACTGCGGCACGGCCCGGATCATAAACCCCTTGAGATCGAGGAGGAATCGCATCTGCTCCATCTCGCGACAGCGGCGGAAGGTGTTCTCCTCCGTGAATCCCTCAATGCTCAGAATCACGATCCTGCCGAAGGCGATGCTCCTGGAGCCGGCTTCCGCCAGCTCTGGACCGATGAGCGAGATGGTGTCCTTGTTGACGAGAGAGGAATTTTCAGTCCACAGGATCAGTGAATACGACTCGGTCTCCGGACCGCCGAGCTCGACGCCCACATCACTCATGAGCACCACGTCCCGTCCGCCGCCCTCGGGCCACGGACGGGAGGGAAAGGCCCTGAATGTTCGCACGTCCAGCCTCTCTTCCATGAACTTCCGGACCCGGGCGATGTGCGTCGAGAAAAGCTCCATGACTACGCCCCGCCTTTTCTTCCTGCCTTTTCCAGTGCGATCACCGCGGCCCCCAGCGCACCCACGATCTGCGGATCGATCTCCATGGGCATGAGTCTGATCTTCAACGCCTCTTCGAGCGCCGCGAACATACCGCAGTTCTTTGCCACGCCGCCCGACATGGTGATTTCCTGAGCGAGTTCGATACTCCGTGCGAGCGAAGCCACCCGGTGCGCCATGGCCCGGTGCAGACCGCAGACGATATCATGGATGTCTCTTCCTTCATTGACCAGCGAGATAATCTCTGTCTCGGCAAAGACCACGCACTGATTGGAGAGCGTCACGGGATCTTTCGACCGGGAGGCGATCTCTCCCATATCTTCGAGGCGGATATCCAGCGCCTCGGCCATGATCTCGAGAAATCTACCCGTGCCGGACGCGCACTTGTCGTTGTAGACATAGCGCACCACCTCGCCGTTTTCATCGAAGCGCACCGCCTTGGCGTCCTGCCCCCCGATGTCGATGACCATTCTCGCCTCGGGTACGACTGTCCACGCCCCCTTGGCATGACAAGCGATCTCGGATTCCACGGCATCAGCGTACTCGACGTTGTTTCTGCCGTAGCCCGTGGCCACGCAGTAGTCGAAGGAATCAGGAGAAACGCCCGCCTTGTTCGTGACTGCGGCCATGACTTCCCGGGCCGAGTCCCTGGGGTGGGGCCTTGCTCTCATCACATGTGACGCAGAGACCCGGCCGTCGCAAAGGATCACCGCTTTGGCGCTCAATGAGCCCACATCACAGCCTGCTACGATCATCGGATGCACCTCCTGAGGTTTCCCCGGCATAGAGAGCGGCACCAAACGCCCCGATGATCTGAGGGTCGATCCGAAGCCGCCTGATCTTCACATCCAGCAGTTTCTCCAGGTGGGCCACAACGCCCACGTTCTTCGCCACGCCTCCGGTCATGCACACCTCAGGCTGAAGGCCGACGCTCCTCGCCAGGATGGCCACCCTCCCGGCCATGGCCTGGTTGACGGCGGCAGCGATGTCGGCAATGGGCGTGTTCTCGTTCAGGTGGTGGATCACCTCGGCCTGCGCCCATACCGTGCAGGTGGAAGCCAGGGAAAGCGGCCTCCCCGCCCGGGCGGAAAGCCTGCCCAGCCGATCGGGATCCACCCCCAGCAGCCGGGCCATCACATCGAGGAACCGGCCTGTGCCCGCGGCACACTTGTCGTTGGTGATGAACTTCACCACCGAGCCCCTGTCGTCGAGGCGTATGGCTTTGCAGTCCTGCCCCCCGATGTCGATGACGGTCCGCACCGTGGGCATGAGATGCCTCGCGCCTTTTGCATGGCAGGCGATCTCTGAAAACACCCTGTCCACGAATGGGATCTTTTCCCGCCCGTAGCCGGTGCCCACGCAGCAGCTCAGCTCGTCCATTCCGATCCCGGCATCCGCAAGGGCCCTGTCCATGACCTTCCTGGCCGATTCATCGGGCCTGAACGATGAGCGCATCACCGCCTGTGAAAGAATATTCCTGTTGTTCAGGATCACCGCCTTCGAGGTGAGCGACCCGATGTCGCATCCGGCCACGATCATATTCCGATCCTCCTTAAGTTCATGAATTCCTGCAGCTTGTCGGTCACCGTGCTCCAGGACGCCACCCGGTCGTCGAACGCGTCGGCAAAGAGGATCACGGCGGGCACGCCTTCGCGCTCCAGGTCCCGGACGAGCAGCTTGTTCATGCCCCAGCTGTTCCTGCACCCCATGCTCCCGATGTAGGCGACGAAATCCGGCCTGAGGAGTCTGATCGTGCCCAGGAGATCATCGAGCCACATGCCGGGAGCATCGTACGGGCCCCTGATCTGTTTGACCATGGGCATGCGCGATACCTGAGCGGCAAGCGAATCGATCATGGTGTCTTTGTCCGATGTGTCGATGTGATATGCTTCGTCCTGTCTCTCCCGTGCATAGGGGGCGTCTCCGTGCCAGAAGGTGAAGAGGACGGAGCCCAGGTGGCTGATGTCCTGAGCGTCCATCCAGTCCCAGAAGCGGGCGTCTGTGGTGTAGTGATCGATGTAGCAGAAGAGCCCGCGAGCCCGCTCCTTTTTCGAGGTGGTTCCGGAAGCCCCTGACGCGGCGTTCGAACGGGCTGTCCTGAGCATGGAGCGCAGGAGCTCGGTGTAGATCGGTTTTCCGCTCATCATGAACCTGCCGCCGTAGAACATGAGGTCGTAGATTCCGGGCACGGGGGAAGGCTTGAGCCGCATGAGGTCGATGAGCTCCGAGGCGAGAGCGTCCTGGACCCTCACCTCTTCCAGGATGCCCCGGAGCATGGTCTCGTCGAGCGTAGTGCCGGTGTGCAGTTCGAGAAACGACACCAGCTCACGGAAATCATTTTTCTGATACTCTGCGGCGCGTGTGTCCGTGATAGTGGACGGGTAATTGAGCTGGAAAAACGGGATGTCCAGGTAAGCGGAAGCAAAGGCGAACGAGTTGGCGTTGGTGTCGCAGATGCCGGGCGAGTCGCAGATGATGAAGTCCGGCCGGACGGCCAGCCCAGCGAGATATGCCCCCAGGGCTCCCCGCTGGGCCGAGCAGGACGTCTCGGTGAACCCGGCCTCACAGCAGTAGTCCAGATACTCAGCAGTGCCCCGCTTGAGGACCATGGTGCCGAGCACGGTCCATGCCTCCAGCATGACCGGCGCCGTGTCGAAGGCGTAGAGCAAAGGCGTGGCCATGCAGAACGTGGTCATGGCAACCTTCCTGCCACACTCTATTGCTGTGATGCACAGGTCTGCATACCCGGTGATGAGATCGAGGAATATCCTCCCCGGTTCGCCGTGTTTGATGAAAGAGTCGAGGATGTCCCTGAAATGGGGCACGAGGGTCAGCAGACGGCTGTACTCCTTTTCCGTTCCGGCCGTGCTCAGCGACGCCTGGTGCAGGATGCTCCAGATCATCCAGTCATACGGGTATTCGCGTGTCTCTCTCCTCATGTGCCCGGCCCCTTCTACAGTGTCATGCTGATGGCTGCCCCCTCACGGATGCGCCGGATATAGAGAGCGCATCGCTCCTTGAGGACATTCATGTCTGTCTTGCGCTCGATGAAGGCCAGAGCCGGAATCGACGATTCCCGAAACAGGGTGAGCGCATCGATGGCCCGCTGCCGCTCCACAAGAACCCGGCTCGAATCCATGGCGATCGTTTTCAGAACATCTATGGCTATGTCTTCATTCTGCACAGCACACCTCCTGTGCCGGCGTCAGGCCGTGCGGCCCGCGCCGATCCTGCGCAAGGCAAGAAACTCCTGTATCCTGTCGATGACCGCCTCCCATGACTGCACCCTGTCGTCGAAGGCGTCCGCATACAGGATGAGCGTGGGCATGCCTTCACGCTCGAGGTCCCGGGCATAAGGCTTGACCATGCCCCAGGTGTTCCTGCACCCGATGGTACCGAAGTAGGCGACAAAGTCCGTCCTCAGGAGCCTGGTCATGGTCAGCGTGTCGTCGAGCCACATGTCCGGGGCGTCATAGGGGCCCCGGATGGACTTCACCATGGGCATCCGCGACACCTGCAGGGCCAGGGAGTCGATCATGTCGTCGAGATCGGCGTCTTTCACCCGGTACACGGAATCGGGCCGGTCTCCGCTGTATGGTGCGTTCTCCTGCCAGAACGTGCTCAGGATGCATCCCAGATGCGAGATGTCGTGCCTCTCCAGGAACGACCAGAACCTCAAATCCGTGGTGTAGTGATCGATGTAGGAAAAGAACCCGCGCGCGCGCTCCCTGCCGGAGAGTGTTCCGGCCCGGCCTTGCGCGGCGTTTTGCCTCACGGTCTTCAGCATGGACTCGAGCAGGGAAGTGAAATCTTCGGTGCCTCCCATGAGGAAGTTGCCGGAATACAGAAAGAGATTGAAGATGCCCGGCACGGGGGAGGGCACGATCCTCTGGAGCTCGTTGAACTCGGATATGAGCACGGACTGCTTGCGCATCTCCGCGATTACCTGCCTGAACCTTTCAATGTCGAGCGCCGTGCCGGTCTGCTCTTCCAGGAAAGCGACGAGCCCCCGGAAGTCTTGCCGGTGATAGTCTGTGGCGCGGCTGCCGGTGAGTGTCGAAGGGTAGTTCAGCTGGTAGAAGGGAATACCCAGGTAGGCGGAGGCGAACGAGTAGGAGTTGGCGTTGGTGTCGCAGATGCCTGGCGAATCGCAGATGATGAAGTCCGGCCGGACGGCCAGCCCCGCGAGATATGCCCCCAGGGCCCCCCGCTGGGAGGAGCAGGAAGTCTCGGTGAACCCGGCCTCGCAGCAGTAGTCCAGATACTCAGCTGTGCCCCGCTGGAGGATGAACGTCCCCATCACGGTCATGGGCTCGAGCACCACGGGCACCACGTCGAAGGCATAGAGCACAGGCGGTGCGAAGCAGAATGTGGTGAGAGCTGTCTTCTTCCCCTGCCTGGGAGCGTTGATGCAGTTTCTCAGGTATTTGGCCATGAGCTTTATGAGCAGCACTCCGGGCTCTCCCTGCCGGACGATCGCGTCGAGGGAATCCCGAAAGTTCGGGATGAACCTGAGCAGGGTCTCGTACTCCTTGCGTGAGCCGTCAAAGGCTGCGGCGGCGTTCTCGACGATAGTCCACATCATCCAGTCGTAGTTATATTCTCTTGTCTCTCTCTTCATGCAGCGTTCATTCTTCCTTTGTCAGGTGCACCGTTTCCGGACAACCGCACCGGCTGTATATCACTCACGAGATCCTCTCCATGAAGGCGTCGAGGCGCATTCTGATCCTGCCGGTCTCCACCAGCGGCCCGTACTCCCGCTCCATCCGCATGCAGGGTATGCCCCGGCGCTCCAGGTCGCGCTCGAAGATGCCGTTCTCCGATCCGTGGAGGTCACAGAACCGGATGTTCTGCAGGATCACACCGTCAACCCGGGCCTTTTTCGCCTTGTCGAGGATGTGGGAGAGCCGGTTGCGGTAGTAGCCGAACATGCGGGGGCAGAGGCTGTTGCTCAGATATCGACGGGAAAGGGCCGAAACGGGGTCGTCCTTTTCGTCCGTAAGGTCCGAGTATGACCGCGCCCCGAAGCACAAGGTGTCGGCCACCACTATCGCCCCGGAGTCTTCGATGAGGCGGATGAAGTCCAGATCATCGCTGGCACTGCCCACAAGCATGAGACGATTCTTTCCCTCTGCCCGTCCAGGGGCGCTCTCCAGGGACTTTACCAGTCCCTCGAGGATGGATGTGTATCGCTCCCGCGGCATTGAAGACCCCGCCAGAACCACCGCCAGCGCATCCTGGCCGGAGATACGCACCTCCGGACCGGACCTCAGCTCGTCGATGCGCTGGAGCAACCTGCGGGAGGAGTTATAGAGCCTGATAGACTTCCTTAGAGCGCTGTCCGTTATCTGAAGCCCGAAGTGCTCTTCGATGCTTCTGATGAGCTCTCTGATCTCCTGCTCGAACCAATCGAAGCTGTAGGATGCGGTCTTGTGCGGCACCCCGAAGTAGCGGAAGTACCCGGGCAGAATCCCGGCAATGTCCTCTTCGGCCTTTCGCCAGCACTCGTCGAGCCTTCGCATGGAGTCGCAGCCGTTGGTGATGATCACACCGTCGAGGAACCGGTACGACTCCTGGCCCGCGAGCTGGAGCACGCACTTGGGAAAGCTGCAGATAACCGGGCCGAAATACGTGTCTCCGATGGAGAGAGATGTGGTGCCGACCCCCCGGAGCCGGTACGGGAGCATGCCCGCAGCATGGATGATCTCTTCGGGCACAAAGGTGCACGGATATCCGATGACCGCCTTTCCCGCTTCCTTCCACTTCTTCAGGTAGGGGTTGGACAGGGTGGAGGCCGCCTCTTTCAGCTTCCCAATCATCTCTCACCTCCTGAAGCGTGCAGAGCCGTTCTAAGGCGGACGAGGGCCTCTTCCCGTCCTTCGCTTTCATACCCGCCGGCGGGCCCGATCATATCGCACAGACCGTTGACGAGCGCCGGAAGGGCCTCTGCAATGACAGGCCTGAAGGCGTTGAGCATCTCGGGCACGATCCACTCGAGTGCGCGCCTGATCTCGCCGGTATCGAGCGAATCGGCTATGCTGCGGGCTACAGCTCCGAAGAGGTCGGGGCTCGCCTCGTGCAGCCGGTTGATCAGCCGGAAGGACTCATTTGCGAGCTCGGCGACCTCGTAGGTGTCCAGGTCCGTCCCCGCCCGGCCCGCTGCCTTTGACAGGCTGTCCGTGTCGATGCCGCCCAGAGCCTTGAGCTTGTTTGAAGAAGCCTTTACCGATGCGTTCATCACCGCGCCCAGGGTGGAGATCAGGGCGAGGGCGAGGTCCGGGTTTGCCTCATAGGCATCGGCCAGGGCGCTTCCAATGGATTCGCGGTTCTCGGCAAGGGCGGTTCGGGCCTTGCCCAGGAGCACAGGATCGAGCTCGGCGGCCATACCTTTCAGAAAGTCCGTGAGATAAACCTGGAACAGGGGCCTTCCGGATCTGCCCAGCAGGAGGCTGCCGGTATGGAGCCTGCGCAAAAGCTCGAAGGCGGAGTTTGCAAGATCTCCCGCATTTTTTGCGTTGACCCCCTTGACGAGCGAGAGGGTCAGGTCGGCCAGGAGGTCGGGGCCGACATTCTTCTCGACCGGCCGCATGAGTTCGCGAAGGGCTCGGATTGACGTGTTCATTGCAGCCAGGAGTGCGGCAAGGATGCTTCCGACCTTTGCGGGATATTTCCAGAGATGCCGGTTGAACTCGTCAACGGTTCTCACCACGCACTCCTCCGAGCTCTCGATCATCTCGCAGACCTCTCCGAAGTCGGTCCCGTCTATGAAGGCCCCGATGGCCCGACCGCGTTTCGCGATATGGCGGGAGGGATCTGTGCGGTGGTCTTCATTGACTCCAGCCGACCATGCGGTGAGCAGCCTGCCGAGGTCAGAAGAGATTGCGGGCGAGTCCTTCTTTCCATCGGGGGAAATACCCCTTGTGAGCATCCAGCGCAAAGGCCGGGCGATCTGCTGTTTGACCCGTCCGCCGCGCGCCCATGTATCGATAAGGTTTTCCGCCACGGACAATGCGAACCGCCTCAGACGGGCGTTACGCAGCATGTCTCCGACGATCTTGGCTGCGAGCATTTCGGTGCGGTCCTGTTCATTCACGGCTTCCATTCCCGTCATCCTCCTTGCCGTTCAGAGATTCAGCGGCCTCGATGCCTGCTCTGGTCATATGCATGTCGAACACGGCCATGCACATGGACGTCAGGGTGTCGACCGCATCCCGCCGGGTGATCTTCCGCTCCATGACATAGCTGTGTCCCAGATGCATGGCCATGCCCACGACCGCAAAGGCCGTCGCCAGAGGCTTCAGTCCTTCGATGATACCGATCTCGAGCCATGTCTTCAGATCCTCCGCGAGGTCGAGAGCCATGCCGCTGTGGTAGTTCCAGACATCGCCGTCGAGTTCTTCGTCCACCCCGAAGCTTCCCCGCAGCAGGATGAGAAACTGCTGCCGATGGCTGTCGATGTAATCGAAGTACTCGGTGAACGTCTCGATCAGCTTTGTCCGGCGGTCACCGCTGTCCCAGATATTCAGGGGCTCTCTCAGCCTTTTCACCCGCATCCTCAAGTCCTCGAAGCTCTCCCGGGTAATCTGGTGGAAGAGGTCGCGCTTGTCCCTGAAGTAATTGTAAAAGGTGCCGGCGGACATGCCCACGGACCTGACGATGTCAATGACCTGGGTGTTGTGGTATCCGTGCCTGCTGAACAGCTCTTCAGCCGCTTCGATAATGGTCTCGCGGGTATAATGCCGCTTGATTTCCGAAAGTCTTGTCATGGCCGGACGCCGCTCCGAGGGCATGGGAAAGGTCTACCAATCTGCAGGCGGCAGGGTATCAAAGAGTTGTGTGATCCCGCCCCCTCTCCTGTGTCCCCACCCTTCAGGGGAGAGGAGGATGAGGAATCCCCGCTGCCTACAGCGGGGCAGCGTGCGTATGAAAAATCATTATCGGCCGCTGGAAACCAATGATACGGCATCTGTACCACGGGGAATCCCGGCCGGGCATGACTGACCGGCGTGGGACTATGAATACGGTCTCCGAGAATCAGCATCATGACGGTCGCTCCCTCCATCCCATTTTCTTTCTGACCATGCCGGTGAAGAGCCGCCACACCCAGGCAAGCAGATGCCGTTTCCGGTCGAGAAAAGGCCGGGCCAGGGTCTGCGCGGCGCTGGCCAACTCCGTTCTGTCGGTCCGTTCACAGACCTCTGACAGGAATGCGCCGAGCGCGCCCGGACGCTGCCGCTCGAGATCATTGACTGCCCGGGCAAGAATATTGATACCCTGTGAGCAGATTTGAGGGCCCTTTGCCAGGGCCGTGTCCAAAAGCTCTTTTCGCGCCTCGGGCGATGACTCCCAAAGCGAAGAGCCGAGGTCTTTCCACACCGCCTTGCATTCTTTGGCCGCCTCTGTATCGATATCGCGCGCCAGGCTTTCCAGGAAGGCGGCGAGAACCCCCGGTGCGTACTGGGCCTTGATCTGCCTGCCGAGCTCGTCCAGCGATCGCACGAGTACATTCAGGGCCGCGGGGATCGTGACGGCAAGGCCGAGGAACACCTCCGGGTCCTGGCTCATGACTGTCCTTATCGTGTTCCTGCCGTCCCTGTGCCCGACCGCCCTGAGGCTGGTGCGGAGAATGTCTTTGACAACGGGTGTTCTCAGCATCTCCTGCACGATGCCTCTCTGTCCGCCTGTCTGACGCTGAGTGGTCATGGCGTAGTCTCCTCTCTTCTTGTCTCCGGCTGTCCGATCGCGTCACGCAGGACCGGCGAGAGCTCGTCAGCAAGCCTCCTGGCGCCTGCAGAAGCACGGAGAAGGGACTCCCTGTCGATCCCGCTCATGAGCGAGCGGGCGAATTCCCGGAGCAGCTCGGGAGAGAACTGATCATGGATGAGTGTGATGAGCTCATCTGCGGCCTTGATGAGACAGTTGGCGACTGCCGGAAGCGCGCTGACGAGGGCCAGGGGCACCTCGAGGTCCCGGCCCATGAATGTTCGCACGAGCTTCCGGCTGTTTTCCGGGTCGATGTTCATCAGCAGGTCGCGGAGGCTGTCCTTGAACGCGGTGTCGGCCATGAGTCGGGCAAGGACCCGGCTTTTCATGTCAAGCAGGCCTCTGTCTGTGGGAATGTCCATACACTGCCTCCCTATACAGTTTCGCAGTTGAAGAAGTAGCGGGCGGACTCCATCTGGCAGAGCTGTTTGCCTCCCATCCACAGCTGGATGATCTTGATGTCGCGCCAGTGCTTCTCGATATCCCAGTCCCGGTCGGGTCCGTAGAGGCCCAGGACGTCCATGGCCTTTCCGAAATTCTCCACCGCCCTGTCGGAGATGAAGTCCTTGATATTGCGGATCTTGCCCACCAGCTCTTCGGATGTTAGCGGCAGGCCGTAGGGTTTGTTCCTCCGGTCTCCCATCATGGCGGCCTCGTGGCCCAGGATCCTGCAGATGTCTATGTCACCCGCAATCCGGCCGATGATCGCCGCCACGGCGTCGTTCTCCTTCAGAGGCCTGTTGCGATAGGTCCGGCTCGAGACGAATTCGTTCAAGCGCTCATACATGTTCATCATGGCGCCGGTCAGAAAGGCCGAGCTCGCCACCTGTCCGAATGGGATGAGCTGGTAGAACGCCTCTGCGTCACTTCCCGGACCGTGGGCGCGGTACCAGGCCGGCACTCGCACGTGGTCGAAAAAGATATCGCCGTTTTTGTCAGCTGCCATGCCCGCCTTTTCGTACGGGCCGCCCTGAGTGACGCCCTCGGCGCCGGCCGGGACGTAAATGAAGGCAAAGTCGTTGAGGTCGTCCGACCCGGGACGGGTGGTGCAGGGCACACCGAAGAGACTGGCCGCACCCCCTGAGTTTGTCGGCCAGAGCTTATGGCCGTTGATGACCCACTGATCGCCTTCCAGGCGGGCGGTGGTGCGAATGGTCCTGCCTCTGAGCAAGCCCATGTTCTCGATATCGGAGCCGCCCTGCGGCTCGGTCATGGCGTTTGCAGCGAAAACCGCCTTTTTCGTATTGCAGAACATGGGTGCGAACTCGGCTATGAGCCGCTCGTTCACGAAAGGCTCGACGAGAATGACCAGCAGGGGCCAGAAGGTGACGGCCAGCGCCACGGCCATGCCGGTATCGGCCCTTCCCAGCTCTTCGCAGAGCATGTAGGCGAACCTGAAAATATAGTCTGAACGTGTGATACCCCACCCCCCGTGCTCTGGAGGGAAAAGCGCCTTCTGGAGGCCGAGCTCGCCCATGAGCTTGTCGAATGCGGGCTCGATGATCGCATGGTCTTTCCAGTCCTCGTCATATTGCCTTCTGAAAGGCATGACCTCCTGCTCGATGTATCGCCTCAGCACAGACCTGAAATGCCTGTCCAGAGGAGATATGTATTCCATGGGCCGCGAAAAGTCGTCGAAACCGTTCATTCTCCTCTCTCCTTCAGATTTCCGAGCAGTTGTAGAAGAAGCGGGCGATGTCCATTTTCACGGGCGCCTCGGCCCCGGTGCCGCACATGATCGACTGGATGGTCTTGACATCGCGCCAGTGCTTTTCCGCATGCCATTCCCTGGCGTAGCCGGCAGACCCCATGAGCTCGAGCCCGCGGTTTATGGCCCGCATGATCCCCTGCTGGGCCTTTGCCCCGATCATTGCCGAGTAGGTGTACACCGCCTCCATGCCGGACGGCCCCGGATGATCCGTCAAAGGCATGATTCCGGCAAGATCGTGCAGGAGGAATCCGGCGCAGGCGATCTCCTCCGCCGTGTCGGCCAGGACCGATGCGCAGAGAGGGTTTTCCTTGAGCACGGTCCCGCCCTTGATGACCCGGCTGTCGCTCCAGTCGCTCACAATCTCGAAGAAGTTCAGCCCGGCTCCGAGGCTCACCCCGCCGAGCATGAGGTTGAGGCAGGCACTGAGATAGGAAACCGCGTCCTGGTCGAGGATGAGATGATCTTTCGGTATGGTCACCGCATCAAGAGAGATGTCGGCATTGGCAAGCGCATCGAGCCCAGCGGCTTTTACCCGCTCACTCCGGGCGATGCCGGGAGCGTCTACGGGAACCAGTGCGAGACATGGACTGCCATCGGAGTCGGCGCAGACGATCAGAAACCGGTCCGCTGCAAGCCCTGCCGCAAGAGGGCGGAGATCCTCGCCGGAGACGGTTGCGCTCTCGCCCGCTGCAGCGGCTCGGGCGAGAATCGAGCGTCCCTTGAACAGCGGGGTCTCTCTGCCGGCATGGCCGGGGCCGGTCAGGATGCAGCTGGCGGTCTTCATTTCGTCTTCGAGATACGATGACGCGAGCGAATCTGTGAGGCCGTTTCTTCCGTCGCAAAACCGTGTGACGACCGTGAAGAGGGCGCAGTTCATGGCCAGAAGGACTCCGGTCGAGCAGTCGGCCCTCCCGATCTCGGTAAGCACACGCAGGACATGCCTCATCCGGCCCGGTGTATGCCAGCCGAACCCTCCATGCTCCTCCGGGACCGCGAGCCTCTGCAGGCCCATGGCAAGGAAGAGGGTTTTTCTCTTTTCATCGAACCGGCTGGGGTAGTTCCGCCGGTATTCGAGCCGGTCTCCGATGACCTCCTTGTCCGCCCACCTCCGAACCAGCGTGACGACGCCTTGCGTCTCCTCGTCTATGCCTTTTTCGGGCATGAGGAAAAGACCCTCGAGATTCCCGATCATAGAACCTCCGTTTCAGAAACATAATCTGTTCTGTCCCGGTTGCGGTTCTACCCCCCTGCATCAACAAGACATGCTCGCGGAAGAGGGACCGGTGCGTCGGCTGAGCTGATGAAACCTTCCTCATATACTCAATATACCGCGGAGCGGTGGTTCAAATTACATATAATGAAACTTCATTACTGATAGATAATAATGATTACGGAAAGATTGTCAAGGGACTGGAAAGATATCCGGAATATGAAAAAATTCCATCATGGGAGCGGGAAGGCGGGGGCGATCCGTGAGGGGTCGGAGGTGTCCGGAATGACGGCAAGGCGGTCTGTTCGATCAACCGGCGGTCTTGCAAGGACGCGCCGAATGGGAAGGCCGGCAAACAGCCGCGGGCGCAGGCGCTACGGCCCGGAAGACTCACCGCGCCGCTTGATCCTGTGCAGCCACAAGCGCCTTGCGACCTTCTTCGGTCAGGTAGGACTCGAACATGGCGAGGATCATCTTGATGAGGTTGCCGATCACTTCCTCGCGGGAGTTGCGCTTATCGATCAGGTAGCTGTGGATCACCTGGATGGTCATTCCCACGCAGGCATGGCCGAAGAGCATGGGATCTATCCCCTCTATCACGCCTTCGCCCATCCACCGCTGGACATCCTCGCCGGCGTCTTCGGCGAAGCCGAGAAAGTAGTTCCAGATATTGCCGTCAAGCTCCTCGTCAACACCAAAACCGCCCCGCAGGAGCATAATGAACTGCTGGGGGTTATTGTCGATGTAGTCGAAGACGGTATTGAACATTTCCTGGAGGGTCTTGCTTCTCTCCTGCGGGCTCCAGATATCTACCGGCTCCCTCATCTTTTTCACGCTGACCCGGAGGCTCTCGAGGCTTTCCAGGGTGAGCTGCTCATAGAGGTCCTTCTTGTCGGTGAAATGGTTATAAAACGTTCCGGCGGACATGCCCACGGCCTTGACGATGTCCATGACCTGGGTGTTGTGGTAGCCGTACTTGCTGAAGAGATCGCAGGCGGCGGAGATGATCTTTTCTCTCGTCTCTTCTCTTCTTCTCTCCGACCCCTTGGCCATCCGTTTTCCTCTATTCATATTCATCACATCACCGTCAATAGATGAGCTCGATCAGCGTCAAAACATAAGCCCGCGGGCTGTTCTTGTCAAGGGAATACTCGGTCGAAGCCAGTGGCGGGAAGGGCGCGGAGGCACCGGCATGATGCGTATCTTCCGGGTTTCACGGCATCGGACGGATGCATGGACCGCGCGGCGGAAATGAGTGTTTCTCCGCTCTAGACTGCGGTGTGAAAGTGTGTTAGTGTCGCCCCAGCAATGGGTAAGATAAGCCAAAGTAATTCAACGCATAGGGGAGGAATCTATGAAAACCTTTAAAATTCTGTTGGCTTTCGTCGTGGCTTTCGGGCTGATCATCGGCATGGGTGCGTGCCAGAAGCAACAGCAGGAGCCACAGCCGGCTGCTCAGGAGCAGGCGGCTGATGAGCAGGCCGTCCCGGTAAGAACTCTTGTCGTGGCGACCGACGCCACCTGGCCGCCCATGGAAATGGTCGACCAGGACAAGAACATCGTCGGGTTCGACATCGACTTCCTCAACGCAGTGGCTCAGGAGGCCGGGTTCAATGTCGAGTTCAAGAACACCGCATGGGACGGCATCTTCGGGGGGCTGGACCTCGGCAATTATGACGCGGTTATCTCATCGGTGACCATCACCGACGAGCGCAAAAAAACCTATGATTTCTCCCTGCCCTATATCAATGCCGGACAGGTGCTCACCATCCCCGTGGGCGTGGAAGGCGTAACAACGCTCGCCGACATGAAAGGCAAGGCGGTGGGCGCTCAGATCGGGACCACCGGCGCCATGGAAGTAAAGAAAATCGAAGGTGTAGAGGCGAAGAACTACGACGAGATCGGGCTCGCCTTCGAAGATATGGCGGCCGGAAGAATTCAGGGCGTCGTGTGCGACACTCCTGTGGCGGCCGACTATGCGCTGCAGAGGGCGGAATATAAGGAAAAGTTCAAGATCGTGGGCGAGCCGTTCACCGAAGAGAGCTACGGCATCGTGGTGAAGAAGGGCAATCAGGAGCTTCTCGATCTGATCAACAAGGGTATCCAGGCCGTTCAGGCAAAAGGCATCGACAAAGAACTCGAAGACAAGTGGCTCCGCTAGCTGACGACAAGAAGCCGATAAAAGAAGCGAAGCATGTTACGATAGATGTCGGCGATGGCGCCGCCATCCCCAAACGGGAGGATGTGGGGCTCTTCACGGCGTGGAGGGTAGCCTTCTTCGGCGCCATTGCCATTATCGTCTATCTGGCAGTCTTCAGGCCGGACCCGTATCTGGCCATCATGAAGTTCGTGCCGGACGGCATCCTGGTCACGTTCGAGGTGACCGTGCTTTCCATCATCCTTGCACTGGTCATCGGGCTGTTCACAGGGCTTGGCCGGATAGCGAAAAACCCTCTGATCAACGGCATCGCGTCTTTGTATGTCGAAGTGATCAGGGGGATTCCGCTTCTGGTTCAGCTGTTCTACATATACTTCGCCCTGGGCCGCCTCATCCAGATGCCACCTCTGCCCTCGGCAGTGCTTGCGATGGGTATCTGTTACGGCGCCTACATGGGAGAGATCTTCCGCGCGGGCATCCAGTCCATACCGAAAGGACAGACCGAGGCGGCCCGCTCCCTGGGAATGACGCAGTCACAGTCCATGTATCACGTCATCCTTCCCCAGGCGTTCAAGACCATCCTTCCGCCGGTCGGCAACGAGTTCGTCGCTCTGCTCAAAGACTCGTCCCTGGTGTCCATCCTCGCAGTGGCGGACCTGCTGAGACGCGGCCGGGAGTTTGCGGCCGAGAGCTTCAACTATTTCGAGACCTATACCGTGGTCGCCCTGGTGTATCTCATCATCACCCTGTTCCTCTCCAAACTCATCAGCATCATGGAGGAAAAGATCAGTGCAGGATAATCAGCGCCGCAAGATGGTGGAGATGAAGGGGGTCGTCAAGTTCTTCGGGTCCTTGAGGGCATTGGACAGGGTGTCTCTGGACGTTTACGACGGGGAGAAGGTGGTTATCATCGGACCGTCCGGCTCCGGCAAGAGCACGCTCCTGCGCTCGATCAACAAGCTCGAAGAGATAGACGGCGGGTCCATAATCGTGGACGGCCACGAGATCACAGACCCCAAGACCAATATCAACAAGGTGCGCGAAGAGGTCGGCATGGTCTTTCAGCAGTTCAATGTCTTCCCGCACAAGACCGTGCTGGAAAATCTCACGCTGGCCCAGATCGTGGTGAGGAAACGCTCGCGGCACGATTCCGAGAAGATCGCGAAGGATCTGCTCGCAAAGGTAGGCATCCTGGAGAAGGCCAAAGAATATCCCACAAAACTCTCCGGAGGCCAGCAGCAGCGCGTGGCCATCGCCCGGGCCCTTGCCATGCAGCCCAAGCTCATGCTCTTCGACGAGCCCACATCCGCGCTTGATCCGGAGATGATCGGCGAGGTGCTCGATGTCATGGTAAAGCTCGCGAAGGAGGGCATCACCATGATCGTGGTGACCCACGAGATGGGATTCGCCCGCGAGGTCTCCGACCGCGTCATTTTCATGGACGAGGGGAGGATCCTGGAAGAAGGCTCGCCCGAGCACTTCTTCAAGAACCCGACTCATGATCGCGCCAAACAGTTCATGAGGCAGATTCTCTAGGGCGCAGCTTACGGCTGCACGTCCGGGTCGATCGCCCTGCCGCTTGTGTCTCCGCACAGGAGAACAGCGCCTGTAGACATAGGATCGTTCCCATGGTAAGCCATTGACAACCTGCGAGGTATGTGTCAAAAAGGCTTGCGATGCCAGCGTAGCTCAGTGGTAGAGCAGCTGATTCGTAATCAGCAGGCCCAGGGTTCAAATCCCTGCGCTGGCTTCACTTTACAGGCACTCAAGATTCTCCAAAATGACTACAAATGACTACACTCATGACTAATCCATCTCCAGGCTGTTGATAGCTTCCTGTTTTTTCGTCATCGCCACATGAGTGTATATCTGCGTAGTGCTGATTTGCTTGTGACCAAGGAGTTCCTGGATCGTCCGGAGATCCGTGCCAGCTTCCAATAAGTGCGTGGCAAACGAATGGCGGAACATATGAGGGGTGATCCTACGGGTGATTCCCGCCTTCCTCATGGCCGTCTTGATAGGCTTACGGATGTCCGTGAGAGCATCTCCGGTTTTCCGTGAGGGGAATAGCAGCTCTCCCTTGTAGCCCTTCTTCTCCAGCCGTTTGATTTGTTCACGAACGGCCTCCTGAGCGGTCCTGGTAAGTGGCACAGTCCGCTCCTTATTGCCTTTGCCGGTCACAGTAATAGTCATTTGTCGTACTTCAGCATTGGTTCCGTCCGTTGTTTTAACAGTGACTACGCTTGTGACTACATTACTTCGCTTTAAGTGACATATTTCGTCCATCCGCAATCCAGCGGAATACATGACGATATACAAAGCTCTGTAATCAGGATTCATGGCCTTGAAGATGGCCATAAGCTGATCCCTGGGGATGACTTGAGGCACCTTTCTCTTGTATGGGAGCATTTCAAATTTATCCGGGGGATCGCAATAATTGCGCCGCTTTTCGGCTCCCCATGCAATCAGCCGCCGTAAGCACATAAGTTCCAAATTTACTGCCCGATGAATTAATTTCTCGCCTCCCTCGGTACGTTTGGATTTGTACGCTTGGATAATCTCGGGGGTTATCCTGTCGGGTTGCATCTGACCAAAAAACAGGAGTATGTTTTTATAGAGCATCTTGCGCTGATCTTTATAGGTTCTTCCCGCCAGATGCATCTTTGCCCAATCCAGATATTCCTCCGCAATTTCATTGACCGTCTTATTATGAGGTTTTGGAGCCTTGTGGAACGCTTTGTATAGCTCACGCTCGTAGATCAAGGCTTCTTCCAGGGTGCCATGAAAGACTTTTCGCAGCCTCGGCCCCTTGCGCCCCTCTGGGTACAGATCAATAATATGTTTCTTCTCTGATATTGTCCGTACACTCATTTCCCCTGTTTTCTAGCTTGTTTTTCACGGAATTGCAACACGGTTGCCATAGCCTCGCGCTTGATCTCGGAGGGTAATCGCATATTACCATCGGCCCCGAGAATCCTTAGGATTTTGTCTAACTTCTCCTCGATGCGGTCGAGTTGCTCTTTGTGCATAATCTCACCTCGACCCTTATATTCTACGCGAGTGAAATTTTCAGACACGAACCGGCACATACCACCATCGGTGACAAACCCCTGAGTTTGGAGCTCCCGTTCCCGGAGGCACGTATTGAGCACGGTGATCATGGCTCCGCTGCCCTTCCAGCAAGGAAGGCTTCCTGCGGAAGCCTGGAGAGCTAGACCCACGAACCGGTGCTGATATTACCGTCGGAGGCGACCCCTGGCACGGAGCTCCCCGCCCCCGGAAAACTTTATATATGTGCGTAAAAAAAACACATTATTTAATAAAAATTATTAAAGTTAAATGCGTATATACCGATATATATATGTAGAGGGAAAATAAAAAAAGGAGGTAAGAATGATCCCCGGAGTTGAAGAGCTGACATACATTGAGGAACTCATGAAGAAACAGTGTAAGATCACCGATAATTATGACGGGACTGAATTTGACGGAATTCTTTTGAACAATGATCGCATCAAGGCCGAGATCAGGAAAAGCCTCAAGGACATTATCAAGGTCGCAGGCCGCGAAAACGTATTGCACGCGAAGAGAGACGGGTATTGCACCTGGGTCGTCCATGTGCCCTTCAAGACTAATAAATTCTTAGGGACCGATGAGATCCCCGTGATTGACGGGTTTATTGTTGAGCTGAGGTATTGCTCTTCAAACAAGTTCCACCCCGAATGCGTGACCATCAAGATGATGGAGTCAACGTGGTATCAAAGGCCGGAAGCCGCTTAACCAAACCGTACCGGGTGCCCTTCGGGGCTTCCGGTAACTCTTAAAACGTACTCAAATCCGCTCCTGGAGCCAATTTGAACGGAATATTGGTTGGAAATTCGCCAAAAAGATGCTCTAAAACGCCCCAGAATCAATCGGAAAACACAAAATGACCAATCATATTACCTGGACCCCACCGATGCAACCTGGGCGATTCTGTGAGCCAGACGGCCCATTCTTGGTGGATATTTCAACCGGATTCCAACTTCGGCGTTAAAATCGCAATGATTATAAGCATCTATGAAAAAATATCTAAAAATTTTACCAAGGGATATCCCCCTAGAGGCGCATCAGGAGAAGGTTTACAGGATGTTGCCGTAAGTATCAATGATCACCGGGTGCCCAGCGCGGTATCCAGATAACCCATGGAAACCACGCCGGGAATCGCCCTTAAACGCCCAGGATGATCCCGGAGATATCGAGACAGTAAGAGTCCCATCTTGATCACCTCGGGCGCGTGGTGGCGATCTGAGGGGAGAGGACGATGCCAAAATGGGCCAAGCCAACCCACCGGGTGATCATGGCGATCATACCTCGACGACCAGGATCACATCGCCAAGTAGTCCCACCGGGTGATCATGGCGATCATACCTCGACGACCAGGATCACATCGCCAACCAACCTCTCCGACTTCAAACTCTCCAAAAGGATCTGAAAATCACTTCATCCGATGAACAGGCGATGACCACCAGGAATATTCTACCTGGGTGCCAATCATCCTCTCCGACTTCATGAACACTAAATGACAACAAGGGAACTCTTCATCCGGTGTCCAGGCAGAACTCACTTAGAGAGACTTGTATTTCGCCATATCTTCCCGATAGCTTTTATGTGATGGTACGAGATGATTTCGATGATTTATGGTCGGATATCCATGGCAATCTCCAGGGGAGATTTTGCGGTTTTGACACTTCCATTCCAGGCGCGCTAGCATAAAAGTATTATATAATTGAGTAACACCCCTTCATTCGATCCCTCCATATACCCCCCTTCATTCATTTAACGCTCAGGCCAAGCATTGATCTTTTGAGCACATGTCTGTCTGGGCATGCCCAGGGGTAAAAAGAGCTGGTTCCTAGATAGCAGCTCTATAACCTTTTCGATGAATTGATATCCAGGGCAATATTCAAGTGTAATTTTCAAAAAGCAACCCCCCCTTTTTTGTACAATAAAGGCTACTTCGAGGGGGGTTATTGTACACTTTTCGCACTTCGACGTGTTTTGACCCCCAAAATGGCCTTAAAAAAGGGCAACCCCCCTGTTTTTGTACAATAAAGGCTACTTCGAGGGGGGTTATTGTACATTTTGAGGGGGGTTGCGATTTCGTTTTTACGCTGTCATATCAAGTCCATTTCTTGCTTTTTGTTTTGCCGTTCAGGTCACTCCTGATACACATGTAGATCAGGAGCATGTTAAACAACTTGTGCTATTAATAATATCATTTAATTAGTTGACAAAAGTGCTAAATTATGTAATATACGACTCTAAATACATTCAGGAGGGATTGAGTATGCCAAAGGGTAGGCCGATATCGACGAAAACAGGCGAACCGCTCGAAAAGATTGCGGTTTTGCTTGAGCGCGAAACTATAGAATGGATGGACGAAACCATCAAGAGACTCAAACCCAAGAAGCGCGGGATCTCGCGCGGAATGCTCGTGAGGCTGGCTCTCAAGCGGCTGCAAAACGAAAAATGGGATGATCGAGATATGCTCATGGCGATCAGCCTATTACTGTAACTGCTTATTTTTATGAGGAAATACCGGGGGATGATCATGGAGGATCAAAAAACTTACAGGGAGGTTGCAGCATGGGAAAACTGTTTAGGGCGGTAGGGGTGATTGCCCCGGTAATGGTCGTATTGCTGATTTACGTTTGGTATCAGCACGCCCAGATCGACGCGGAAATGGACCTTGAACGGGCCAAGTTCGACCGCTCCTGGGCCGAGTTCGATATGGACTTTATCGATGACTCGGACGAAGGTCGCACCAAGGCTCTTGCCAGGGCCATGAAAAGAGCCGAGGATGCGGAAGCCGAGATCCAAAGGTTGACCCAAGAGCGTGACGAACAGCGCGAAAAACTCGACCAGCTCCTGCAGCAGCTCGAAGGGACTCTTCAGGACGAAAACTTCGACCATCCCGTATTGGATGAACTCGAAGCCCGGATGATGGAAGGCTCCGGGAGGTAGAGTATGGTATCTGCTCAGGTTATAACCTCGGCAAAACAGGCAAGCAGCTACTACACGCATGAGTATTACGAGGATCAGGGCAATCCCGGCTCCTGGTACGGAGAGGGAGCCAAAGCCCTGGGTCTGACCGGGGCGATCACCAGGGACGAGTTCATGCAAATCATGCGTGGTGAAGACCCGAACACCGGCGAACAGCTCGTAAAATCAGGCGGGATACTTCACGAGCATCGTCCCGGAACCGACCTGACCTTCTCCGCGCCCAAGGCGGTCAGTATCCTGGGCATGTCCGATGAACGGGTTCTCGATGCGTGGAATGAATCCGTCTCAAAAGCCCTGGAGTACATCCAGGAAGACTATTCTTGGTATCGCTCGACAAGAGACGGGGTCACCTCGAAGGTGCAGAGCGATAACATGGTGATTGCTCGATTCAATCACATTACGTCTCGAAACAACGATCCGCAGGTACACACCCACTGCATTATCACCAATATGACCCAAACCCCGGATGGATGGAGAGCCCTCGAAAACGAACGGCTGCTCCAGGACAGGAAACTGTTCGACATCATCGTCAAAAACGAGATGGTCCGGGAGCTGTGGAAATTGGGATACAACGCAGAGTATATCAACAGGGACATCCATATCGAGGGAGTATCCCTGGCGGTCAAAGACGCACTCTCTACGCGGACTGAACAGCTCAATGAAGCCGCGAAAGCCCTTCGAGGGGAATACCCCTCGGCTCCTGAATGGCAAATCAAACAGATGGCTTGCCTGGGAACCCGAGAGGCCAAAGAACACCTGGAGATGTCCGACCTTAAAGCTGCCTGGGATAAAAAGCTGGAGGCCCTGGGCACCTCGCTCACCGAGATCTATTACAGGTGCATGGATGCCGGTGAAAAAAGAAACGATCTGACCGGCAAACTGGACCCCTACACAGGTATCGAGGTCTCTATCAATGCCGCCCATGATGTTCAGTCGGTTTTCAGCAAAAAAGACGTGATAATCAACGCCACAGAGTTTGCAAAAGGAGCATATACGCTTAAGGATATTACAAAAGCATTCAACGATTTCGTGATGGCTGGATCAATCGTATGCGTCGATGAATACAACAACCTGTATACCACTCCCGAAATGATCGAGATCGAACAATGGATCATTGAACAGATACACCAGAGTAAAGATTCCATGAACCCCGCGTTCACACGAAACGAAGTCGAGGCCCTGGTCCAGGAGAAATATTCGGATCTGACCGAAGGCCAGAAAGAGGCATTAAAACACATCCTGACTACCAAGGACAGGATCTCCGGCATACAGGGCAATGCCGGCACCGGCAAGACGTTCATGCTGAACGCCGCCAGAGAACAGTTCGAAGAAAAAGGGTATAACGTCATCGGCCTCGCCGTGACAGGAAAAGCCGCATCAGAAATGGCTAATGGCGCGGGCATCATGTCTCAAACCGTTACATCGTTCCTCATCAACGAAGAAAACACAGGAATGGACGAACATGGAAATAACATCATCTTCATCGATGAGGCATCAATGCTCGGATCAAAACAGTTCTACTCAATCCTCAACAAGATTAAAGACTTCGACGCCAAAATGTTCCTGGTTGGAGACGTAAAACAGCTCCAGGCCATCTCCGCAGGCGCGGTGTTCGAACAGGCGCAAAAACACGACATGACCACCGTGCATATGACCGATGTGGTCAGACAGACGAACCCCGACTATCTCGATGTCGTCAACAAGCTCGCGGAAAACAAGATCGATGATGCCATCAAGGTGATGAACGAAAAAAACATGATCCACGAAAACAAGACGAGCGAAGAAGGGCTCCAGAAGGATCTTGTCGAAGACTTGCGAAAGAAAGAAGACTACACCAAGACACTCGTGGTGACCAGTTGGAACAGACACAAGGATGAAATCAATAAAAACGTCAGAGAAGTCCTCAAGGAAGAAGGAAAACTACAGCAAGAGGACGTTAATATTAAAACCCTCCAACCCAAAAACCTGTTCGGAACTAGCCGGTACGCGGGTAATAGCTATGCCGTGGGAGATCATATCATGACCACCGAACCTTTGAGCGTTTTCTCAGGAGAAGAATTCAAAGGAACGATCCCGGCTGGAATGACGGGAACAGTGATCAATGCCCCAAGCGAGGAATTCAAATTCGAAATCGGCGTGCTGTTCCACAACGAGAGAACCGGAGAAACGGCAGTCTGCAAGATCGATGTCAGTCAGGATGGCGATAAACTCGCAGTACATACCCCGGAATATAAGGATTTCTGCGCCGGTGACAGGATCACGTTTTTGAAGAATGATAAAATGCTCAACGTCATGAACGGACACACCGGAACCATCCAGACCATCGACTATAACGGGAACATGAGCGTTAAAACCGACGATGGACGAATTGTCAACATTGACCCCGATATGTACCCGTACATCAACCACGGATATGCCGTTACCACGTACAAATCCCAGGGACAGACATCCAAGGATGTCATCATGTACTCCCCTTCCAGCGCACAATCCTTCATGAGCTACCAGAACGGATATACGGCGATCACCAGAGGCAAAGACGACGTTAAAATCTTCACGGATAATATTGAGAAATTCGTCAAAGGGCTCCGAGAATTCCAGATTAAAACAACCACACTCGATTACTCCGCAGGGATCGCAGCGGGCATCGAGGCTCTTGAAAAAGATGTTGATCAGGAGATTGGGAAGGAAAACGAAATAGAGACGAACCCCCTGGACGATAACCAGGAGCCCAAGGAAGAATCCAAGGAGAACACAAATAATGAACCCGATCCCCTTGCATCGGCCCTGGGTTCGTTATTTAACGGATTGGGCCTCGAAGAATTCTCTTCAGAGAACAACGAAAATCACTTCCAGGAGATAATAGATATCCCCGATGATATCCGATCACATCGATACGACCAGATGGACAATAACCCGATATCCTCGGCCACTGATGCCGATTTCGGCTTATCACAGTGGGATGCCACGTTCGGGAATGAATACCACCAGGGGAATGCCCCTGATAATCAGACGAACCAGAAACAGATCGACCAGGGAGATAACGCCCCCGTCCAAGACGCTCTCGAACAGGATAATCCTACTGATGCCCTTGGCGACAATGCCACCGGCCAGGAAAACGACAAAAACGACAGCCAGATCAATGTGATCGATGATCCCGAAAAAGATCAAGGCAACACCCCAGACAATGACAATCCCCTGACCGGGACCAAACAGTGTAGTCCCAATGAATGTTTTGTATTTATGGAAGGGACCGAGGACGAGGATACCGAAGAAGGGGCAAACGATAAAACCGACAAGGGTTTCTCCGAGGATGGCTCCTGTGATGGCGAGATATACATATTCAACGGGTATGACTACCGCTGCCGCGAGGCTGGCTACAAAACGCTATGGCGCAATTGCTGTAAAACCTCGTCAAGCCTCGATGATATCTGCAACGACAGGGAACGGACGTTGGCAACTATGAGAGCCAACGGCCAGTGCCATGAAATCGGCAGTTATTGCACCAAGAAGATTAAGCTCACTGGTACTTGTATTCAGCGAGTGAAGACCTTCTGCTGTTTCTCTTCCCAGTTTGGATGCCTTGTCCAGACGCAGGGTAGAGGGCAGTTCAAGAATGAGATTTTTTGGGGATCACCCAAGGCTCCTAATTGCATCGGGATGACTCCGAGCCAGTTTGAGATGTTGGATTTCGACAAGATCGATCTGACGAGCCTCTACGGTTCTTATGTGCCTCCGACCTATGAAGAGATCGGACAGCAGGGAGTACAGTCAGTTAATGAGTATTATGAAGATCACGTTGAATAAGATCATCAAGGGGATGATTATCCTGCTTCTCGTTCCTGGGATTTGCGGTGCAAAGACCGTGGATCTCGGTGTGGCAGGTGCAACATACCCTGTTGTGGAGCCGGATATCCTCGAAGAGATGAGAGAGAAGGCCGCACAGTTGGAGCTCGCTCCTGGTGGGATTAAGAAGAGGGCAGAAGCATTGAAATCGTATCGCCCTGGCGATCTGAGGGAGCTTCCCCGAGCTGCAGAGACACGGATGCATTATCCCGACCTCACGTATGTGTTGCCTTATGACATTCCACAAGTGGATCAGGAGGGTAATATCATCGGGATCTTGTATCCTGCCGGGTATACGTTCAACCCCCTGGAGTACAT